>Ga0182739_1000436_pt1 | contig 55488 bp, 37 predicted proteins | sample eDN5th30CBELigBY_FD_128873 | JGI IMG/M metagenome (GOLD analysis project Ga0182739, IMG submission 128873) | Enriched backyard soil microbial communities from Emeryville, California, USA - eDNA 5th pass 30_C BE-Lig BY (version 2) (version 2) | ecosystem: Environmental > Terrestrial > Soil >... | reverse complement strand
CGTTACCGTAATCTCTTGTTCATCTGTTGCGTTCTTATCGTCCGTAACCACTACATTAAACGTGTAGCTAGCTGGACCTTGTGCTTCACTTGGTGTCCATCTGAATATACCTGTCTCTGGATCGATGCTTGCTCCTGTTGGTTCTCCATCTAAGCTGAACGTTAGCTCGTTTTCTGGTAAATCCGAATCGTCCGCGGAAGCTTGGAAGGTTAATAACACACCTTCATTCACTACCAGCTCATCATCTAGCTCCTCTAATACTGGCGCTACGTTGACCTCGTTCACCGTTACCGTAATCTCTTGTTCATCTGTTGCGTTCTTATCGTCCGTGACCACTACATTAAACGTATAGCTAGCTGGACCTTGTACTTCACTTGGCGTCCATCTGAAGACACCTGTCTCTGGATCGATGCTTGCTCCTGTTGGCGCATCAACCAAGCTGAACGTTAGCTCATTTTCTGGTAGATCGACATCACTTGCTTCCGCTGTGAATGTTAGGAGACTTCCTTCATTCACTACCAACTCATCATCTAGCTCAGCTAACACTGGCGCTACGTTGACTTCGTTTACCGTTACTGTAATCTCTTGTTCATCTGTTGCACCATCTTCATCCGTAACGACCACTTCAAACGTATAAGTACCAGGCCCTTGATTTTCACTTGGTGTCCATGTGAATACACCTGTCTCTGGATCGATAGTTGCTCCTGTTGGCGCTCCATCTAAGCTGAACGTTAGCTCATTCTCTGGTAGATCGACATCACTTGCTTTTGCTGTGAATGTTAGGAGACTTCCTTCACTTACTGCCAGCTCATCATCTAGCTCCTCTAATACTGGCGCTACATTTACCTCGTTGATCGTTACTGTAATCTCTTCCTCGTCCTCATACTGTCCATCACTAACGATCACCGTAAACTTAATGGTATCTGGGCCGAATATTTCACCAGGCGTCCAACTAAATACACCAGTTGTTTCCCCTATCGTCGCACCTGTTGGTTCATCCCTTAAACTATAGGTCAACGTAGGTGAATCAGAGTCCGTAGCGCTTGCCGTAAATGTTAATTCTTCCCCTTCATTTACCGTCTGAGCACCAATTGGATTCAGCACGGGCGCAGCGTTAACCTCGTTAATCGTGACTTCGATCTCTTCCTCATCCTCTAACTCTCCATCACTAACAATCACCGTAAACTTAATGATATCTGGGCCGTCTTCTTCACCTGGTGTCCAGCTAAACACACCACTTGTTTCTCCGATCGTCGCATCTGCTGGGGCATCCTTCAGACGATAAGTCAGCGTATTCGCTGGCATGTCAACATCATTAGCACTCGCTGTGAACGTTAACTCTTCTCCTTCATTCACTGTTTTCGCACCAATCGTCTCTAAAACAGGAGCTTCATTTACTTCATTAACTGTAACTGTAACTTCTTGTTCATCTCGTAACTCTCCATCAGTCAGAATGACCTTAAACTTATATGTTCCTGGACCCTGTGCTTCACTTGGAATCCAAGTAAAAACCCCGCTACTCTGCCCAAGCCACATACCTGAAAGTGCATCATCACCAAGGAAGTATTCTAATGTATACGTTAGTGGCAAATCACTATCCGTGCCACTGAATGTATACACTAGCTCCTCACCTTCATCGATTGTTAGCGGTGCGATAGGGGCTAACACTGGTGCAAGATTAACTTCATTGACGTCAATCGTAATTGTTTCTTGAGTTTTAACCACTCCATCTGAAACTTCAAATGTTACCACAAATGACCCAGGTCCTTGAGATTCTGATGGTGTCCACTGAAAAACACCATTTGAAAAGGTGGATCCTTCAGGAGCATCTTGAACGGAATAGGTCAATGACTGTACAGGTATATCCGTATCCGTAGCACTTAGTGTAAACTGTAACTCCGTAAGTTCATCAACCGTTTTATCTCCTATAGAAGCTAGTACTGGAGGTTTATTTTTATCATTTACTTGAACAGTAACCGATTTTTCAGCATGAAGCTCCCCATCTGAAACTCTCACCTTAAAGCTATAACTCTTACCATCAACAGTTGTACCTCCTTGAGCTTCTGTCGGCGTCCAGTTAAATATCCCTGTCGTTCCACCTATGGTCGCCCCTTCTGGAGCGTCTACTAAACTATAGGTAAGATTACCATTAGGTAGCCCATCATCCGTTGAAGTTGCTGTAAAGGTTAATTCTTCTTCTTCATAGACATTGTAAGAGCTGCCTACCGTCAACACTGGTGCTTGATTCGTTGGTGGTGTTGGCGCAGGTTGATTAGTGACATTAGCAATCTTAATTGATTCAAAGTTAAGCTCACCGGGGGAGTTTGCTCTGCCCGGAATCTGATTTTCAAACTGGAAGTCCACTTCAATAGAAGATACATAATCATACGCAAAATCACTCGATTGTCCTAGTATGCTACTGTAGCTTTCTACGCTAGTCCCTAATTTATAATTATTTTTACTCAACACTGCGATCTCATTACCGAGAGCATCTTTTAATGTAATGTTTAAATACCTCAATGTCCGCGTATTATCAGCGGGTATGCCAACTGGAGTTACACTGAATGACATATTTTCAAAGGTAAAGTTATTTGCATTCGTGCCATCAGCTTTAAAGACTACCTTAGCAGAATTGTTAGCTGTGCTGTTTAAATCATTAACATATAACTGTGTGCCATAAACTTCAACATTGTCAGAAACCAGAAACTTGTTCCCCAATTTCCTATATCCAGGAACTACTATGCTTCCCAGAGAAACTCCGCTAAAATCATAGCTTCCGTTTGTCCCAACGTTCGCAAAACTAGCTGCCTTAACCTGAGTAGGAGAAATTAACAAGCTAAAAACTAATAAAACTAAAACCATTATTAATGCATACCTTAACCTTTTCAGTCTATTTCTCATAAAAAATCACCTCTCCAAAACTACTATTGTTACCTTATTAAATAGCGATAATTCCGATAAATGATTGAATTTAAAAGGAAATATCAAAACGCGATTAACCCCTTACTTAGCGATGCTTAATTGATGTGCTTCTTGCTTAACATATGAATAATAGACAAAATTGATAGGAATTAAGTAATCATTCATCCTATAACAATAAATGTAAAACTATACTACATTTCATCTTATCACATTTAGACAGTTTTTTGAGAAAGTTAAAGAGAACTTTAAACTTCTTTTTATTTAAAAAAAGCAGAGCTAGGTAAAAACCTACTCTACTTTTTATGCTGTAAATAACTCTGTCAGTATTACATGCTGCTGTTCACTGATCACGCTTCCTGCTGCGCAACTAGCATATACCCCTCTCCTCGAACGGTAATAATGCGCTCAGGATACATTGGGTCATTCTCAATTTTTTTACGTAGGTTACTAATGTGTACGGCAACCGTTCTTGTATCTTCTAAGCTTTCCATTCCCCAGATGATCTGGAATAACGCGTCGACACTGACGACACGATTAGCATTTTGCGCCATATAGGAAAGTACGCTAAACTCTTTCTTCGATAAATAAACGGTTTTACTTACCATGTTGACCGACTGAGATAAGAAATCTAGAGTCAAGCCTGGTAATTCTAACAATTGCTCTCTTCTGCCTGACGACTGTCTGCGAAGATGCGCCTTAATTTTAGCGATAAGAACCCCAGGACTAAAAGGCTTCGTTACATAATCGTCACCACCATCAGACAATGCATTAATTTTTATTTCATCTTCCTCACGGCTGCTTAAAAATACAATCGGTGCATTCGTATAATTACGTACACTTCTACACCACTCTATTCCACTTTCATTGGCAAGCATAACATCGAGCACAATCAAATCAGGCTCAAATGACAACAGCAGCTTCATTGCATCGTTGCTATTATGGCAAAATGATGTTTGAAAGCCTTCCTTCTCACAATAAATTTGAACAATCTCACATATATGTGGATCATCATCAACGATCATAATTTTATAGTTGTCCATCAATCTATCCCTTTCCCTCAGCTTTAATAATTGGAAGTGCAATGTAGAATTTTGATCCCGTCACTCCATCGCTTTCTGCCCAGACCGCTCCTCCATGGGCTTGTACGATTTCTCTACAGATAGCTAATCCAAGCCCACTTCCTTCTACATCGAAATCCATATCCGGGCGAGTATAGCGATAATTACGATCGAATATTTCATCAAGTAATTCTGGTGGAATTCCTATTCCTGAATCTTGTACGCTAATTACCGCATGTCGACTATCATTTACGTTATCCACTGCCAAAGCAATACGTATAACCCCACCATTAGGCGAAAATTTCATCGCATTCGATACGAGATTAAACAACGCCTGCTCAAGTCTTTGTGCATCCATCTCGACAATCGGCAACAAATTTCGCAATTTTTCTACAGCACTAGTATCCAATATAAACTCTAATCCTGCATCTCGCACAACGAGTTCATACTGCTCGTAGAATCTTCCTACGAATTGTGTTACATATACGGCTTCCATTTGATAAGAAACTTGTCCAGTTTCCAAATGTGATAAGAACGATAATTCCTCAATCATGCGATTAATTCTAATCGTGTTATCGCGGATATACTTAAGATACTGCTCGTTGCGCTCAGGCTTGACGCCATCATGCACCGCCTCAACATAACCAAGCATATTAGCTAGTGGCATCCTCAGATCATGGGTAATGTATGCAAGCAGCTTCTTCCTTCCTTGCTCCGATTGAAGCAATTGATCGTAGGATATTCGAAGATCAGCATGTGCTAGTGATAACGCATTGGTGCGGTCCTCAACAAGCTGCTCCAAATTCAAATTCATCTCAGTAAGCTTATTGTTAGCATCAAGCAGCTCTCGTGATATCCTCTCTTCATTCGTTGCTGTTCTAGTAAATTTGGAAGAGATCAGCATCATCTGGGCAAGTGTAAACACTAGCAGCGCAAGGGGAAATGTGTTTTCAATAGATGACAACTCACTATAATATAGAAAATCATTAATCATAGAAATGAAGGCTACAACAGATACTAACAGGAAGATTAAAGCCCCCTCCATCCGCCGTATGGCAGCATAGATTAAGCCAATCATTAAATATACGCAATGAACGAGTACATTGCCTCCGATCAGCAATAACAATTTGGAATAAACCATAGCTGGTGTCAGTAGAACGAGTAAGCATAATGCCGTAGTCATCATACGTGATGCGATCATAAACCAGCGTTTTACGAAATTGAGAAATAAACTCTCAGAATACATCATAATAAGATAAGCACTGGTGCATAGAACGAGATACTCGATTTTGAACTGCCATTCCCATGACAGAGCTGGCCACACCTGAGTAATTAAGTGCTCTCCTACGAGTAAGGAACGGATTCCAAATAACGTCGTAAACAGTCCAAAATATAAGGTTGCTCTGTCTTTTCGGCGCAATGCAAACAATAGCAGGTGATAAATCCCGATAACAATCAAACTGGCGGTTACAAACATTTCAGCAGCAATTTTAAGATTAGTTCTGTCTGCCAAATCATCACTGCCGCCTAACTCGATATATTTGGTAATTCCACCTCGATTATGATGAAAATTAGCAACCTGCATCACTAGCTCAACCTGATCATTTTCCGGTTGAAAGAATACTAGCTTCGTTGCCAGATTAGGTGTAACACTGCTTCTATCTTGGTCAACCTCACCAACTTTGGCTAGCAGCTCACCATTCACCCATAGTTTATATGCATGGAAAATAGTAGGAAGTCGTAAAGCTAAGCGCTCACCAGCATCCTGCTCACTTAGCTGGATAACGACTCTATAGGTGGCATAGCCTTCACCGTTCAGCTTCTGTTCATCTAAGAGGTAGCCCTTCCAAGAGCGGGGGAGATCGATCCAGTTCACTTCTTGAGCGGTTGTTGCTCTACGATTATGTATTTCATCGGGTGATAATAGCTCACGCCAGTAAAACTCCCATTCCCCTTTTAATATAATCGGTTCTTCACTAACATAGCTTTCACTCAGATTGAGTTGTCCTTGTTCTACATGTATTTTAGGGAGTTGTGGTGATGAAATAAGGATTAAGCTGACGATTAAGCCTAGGATAACGACCGTAACAATTTGAATAAAATTTGCATCAGAGCCTGATCGTTTATTACTCCTCATTGTAAAGTTTACCCCCATCGACTAAATCGTATTTCATTATAAATGCTAACTAAATAATAACATCTCCTATAGAAAAAGTCCTCAGAAAATATATGCTGAGCGGTACTAGTCTCCCTTGTTAATGGGAATAGTGATCATTACCTCTGTCCCTTCTCCTTCTCTACTATTAATAGATAGCTGCGTATCATAAAGCTTCTTCAATCGTTCTCGGATATTACTTAAGCCAATTCCTGATTGCATACTACCGGTTAGCAAGCCTTCAACCGTCTCACTATTCATGCCAACTCCATTGTCATAGACTGAAATTTGAACCGCATGAGCTTTAATCCTTATGGAAATCGATACGAGTCCACCTTCCACTTTTTTTAATACTCCATGAAGAACTGCATTCTCAACAACTGGCTGTAGTATAAATGGTGGTACCTGTACCGCTAACGCTTCGCTATCGATATCATATTGAATTTGCAGCCGCTCACGGAACCGCTCCTTCTCAATATCTAAATAGCTTTTCACAACTTGGATCTCCTGATCTAGCATAATGCTGCTACTTAAATCTTTAAAGTCAAAGTGAGTTCGTAAGTAATAAGCGAAATTGTTGAGCAGCTCCTTTGCCTTCTCACCATCACTCGTACAGAAATATGAAATCGTATTTAGTGTATTATATATAAAATGAGGTTTAATCTGCGCTTGTAAAAAAGCTAGCTCGGATTGAATGGCACGATTCATCGATTGCTTCCATTCCACAAGCGTTCTAACTCTAGCTCTAAACTCCATTGGTTCAAAGGGCTTTACTAGAAAGTCATTCGCTCCCACCTCATAGCCCCTCACAAGATCCTCTGCGAGATTTTTAGCTGTTACCATTAATATCGGCAGATCAACAATTGAATAAGTTTTCCGAATTTCCTTACAAACTTCATACCCTGATATACCAGGCATCATGACATCAACAATGACTAAGCGCAGATCGGAATATTCCTTCACCTTCTGAAGTGCATCCTTACCATTGGTTACAGCTGTGATCTTATAGCCGTCGAGCTTTAGCAAATTAATACCAGCTTGAAGACTGAGAAAATCATCATCAACGACTAATACATGTTCTCCGTCTCCTTCTATATAAGAGAAGTCGTTCTCGCTATCTATCACGGTACGCTGCTGTGAGTAATCCAAATAGCTAGACATACTTCCAGCTTCCACCTTATCTTGCTTCTCAATCTGCTCGGAGCTAATCGGCAACGAGATCGTAAAGGAAGAGCCGATCGCTGGCGTAGAGCTCACCCCAATACTCCCTCCATGCAGCTCAATTAATTGCTTCGTAATCGACAGACCAAGACCGACGCCACCATGCGGTCTAGTAATTGAAGCATCTCCTTGCTCAAATGGTTGAAAGATCATTTCTAGCTTATCTGAACTAATTCCACTGCCTGTATCCGTAACTGTAATGACAATAAAACGGTCACTTTGCTTAACGTCGATGTTAATTTCGCCACTATCGGTAAATTTGGCGGCATTCCCTATTACATTATAGAGCATTTGAACGATACGATTTTCATCGCCATACAATGTCGGCAATGGCTCAGCAATGTTCACGCTCCATAGAATCGGCTTATTTTGATGCACTTGCTTAATGATATGTACAATGCTTTCTAGCAGAGGAGCTAGCTGTACATTGCTTCGGTTCAATACAATTTGCGTATATTTCAGCTGAGACATATCTAATATGTCATCAATTAGGTGCGACAGCTTACGTCCACTAGAGGCAATCAAGCTCACATTATTCGCTTGACTATTATTAAGTTTACCTGCTACTCCGCTTAGTAATGAGTCTGCAATGCTAATAATGCCATGCAGCGGTGTTCGTAATTCATGAGAGGTATTGGCAAGAAATTGATCCTTTAGCTTGTCTAGCTCCATAAGCTTACCTGACAGTATCTTAATCTCAGAAAATGCCAGCGAAAATTTTCTTCCAATAATAATCGCATACAGCAATATAAATAAAAAGAATCCAGTCGTTGAAAATTCTACCGCCATCCGATGCTCGGTTATTGCTGCAAGATAAAAGTCAATCGTAATAAGCAATATCGAAAGTACATTAGCTATATAAACTAAGACAGCTAGCGCTTGTTTTCTCATTAATGCCTTAACCGACACATAACACGCATAGCCAAGTGGAATTAAACAGAAAATATCAGACAGTATATAGTAATGAGAGTAGAGATATTCTGGCACAATCGTAATTAATAGCAAAATAATGACTGTCATAGCAACAAAATAGCGTCGAATACGACGAGAAAACAAGCTAGGAAATAGCTCATTGATCATTAATGCAACCGCTAATGAGCCAACATGCGATGTAAAGTAATTAATAAAAATAGACATATCGAGGCTTGCACTAGGACTTAATACATAAATGAAACAGCTTCCAGTAGTAATTACTCTGCCAATAAATATGAAACAAATCAATGCAAAATATAGACTTACCTTTTCCTGACGATTCATAAAAAACACAAATAACGAGAATAAAAAGGCGATGACAAATACTCCGATCAGAAAGAGATCACGGTAAACCATCACATTGTTCAAGTCAGTTATTTGCTGGGGAGTACCTAGTAGAATAGATTGTGTCAAACCTCCACTAGGATAATGAACATTAGCGATATGTAGAATTAAATCAAACTGTGTACTAGGGGTAGTAAACTGAACTGTTAATGGTTGTCTGCCTGGCTTAAATTCATTGATGTCAGTTCCGATGCGACCACTCGAAGCAATCTGCTTATCATCAATATAAACTTCATAAGCGATTGAGCTTCCCATAAGTCTCAACGCAAGCTCCTGACCAACCTGGGGCGTGCTAACAGTTATTTTATAGGTAGCAACTCCCGTATCGCCCATCGTCTCATCTGCTACCTGATACTTATTCCACGTACTCGGGACATTTACAAATTGAGCCCGCTGAAGGGAGCTATCGCTTTTACGAAAATCCTCTGCCAATAAAAGCTGTTTCCAATAAAATTCCCATTCTCCGTCTAATGACTGGACACCTTCGTTTACTTGCCAAGTTGCTAGATCAAGCTGTCCATTCTGAATCGTTAACTTATGATTGCTTGAATTTGATGGGATAATGACAGCTATGATTGCTATTAGCATTGCTAAGAGGCTAAAAACAACGAGGAAGGCTCTCCAATTAATTCTATTCATTAAAGTTGACATTTTTATAGATCTCCGATCATTAATGAAAAGATGTTCTTAAGTTGATACTACTTGAAATCCCCCCCTCTTACAATATAAATAACGGTTATCCGCTCGTCTTAGCATCCTACGTATAGCCTTCTCGTTTTAGACAAGTACCGATCTATTAATTAGATGTAATTTTTGTAATATAATATGTTATAATTTACAAATTGAGGTATTATAGGAGGCTTCTATATCATGAGAAATCCAGTTTCGATTAGTCTTTACACACTTGGAACACTAATCATAGTAGGTTCATTTATTGCTGGAATTGTGGTTTCCAGCGAAATCAATCATCGCTTCGAGTTTTCCGCAGCAATAATATGGTGGTCATCCGGCATTATATTAGGAATATTTTTTATTGGGCTTGGAGAAATTATTAATTTACTACAAAAGCTACTAGACCACAAACATCCTTCTGATCGTTCCAGCTCTACTCTCTTTTCTTCCTCTAAAAATAGCGAAGCATTTTTAAGTCTTGAATATCCCGAAGACATGAATAGCGATAACCATGATGTCATCATCAAAGATTTAACGATCGTTATGAACAATGAGCGATTTAAAGGGCAATTTGTAATTACGCCGGAGCAATTAACAATATTTAAGAAATCATTCTTTCAAGAGGATGCCGAGGTTATTGTGACGATTAATAAAAACACGCTCTTCCCTCTCTATGAAAAGAACAAGGAATATGTCATTTTTTCATATCGTGATCTAGAGGAACCTATCCAAATTTCATTTAAGACCTACAACATGTATGATTATCAAAAGGTCATTGATCATCTGCAGCTACAGCCCAAAGCAACTTAAATACTACATAAAAAGAGACTTTCACATGATGTGAAGTCTCTTTTCTCTTAACTAGCCTAGCCTTTAGCCTTGTCTTGGCGTGAAGTTTAATAGTACGTCTAAATCCTCTTCATCAAGCTGACTTTTTGGTCCTCGCTTGATTAGATCTGAGAAGTTTTCGTCTGGCACCATCGTTGTAAGTGCATATAGCTTCTCAGTCCCTGTATTTATAATATCATGATGATTTTGCGGAGGAATAATGACGAATGAACCTTGGCGAATCGGTGTTTCATAGTCACCAACCTTAGCAATGCCCTCTCCCTTAAGAATATAGAAATACTCATAAGCAGCAGCATGCTCATTGGACGGCGTGCGACCACCCACATCAAAGATTTCGATAAACGATGTAAAGCTCGTCTGTGTACGATCGCAAAGCAATACAAATTTATTCGTATCCTTTTCGGATATTTTGTGTACGGGACAATCTTGAAAGTGACCTGCAATTAATCCTGGAATTTCGATACTCATCGTTAACGCCTCCTGTTATTTACGTTTTACATCCTCTATTTCAAATGTACATAGCTCCTCGAACGCTTGAGCAAGCAGGGTCGTTACACGCTCCTGAAGTATTTCACCCTTTTCCGCAGTTGCAATCGTTGCATCACCAGCGATCCCACTATCAGAGATGTCCTTCATCGACCATGCGAAACGAACCGAGCTTTCTAAAGTCAGATATTCATATTTATCAAGCTGTGGAAATTCATTGACAGCCAAGCTCATATCTACCCAATCCGGTTTAATCGATAGCACAACCGAGGTTTCTACATCGCCACCGTGGATGCCATCCTCCCACTCACGTTTTGTAAAAATATCATCTGCAACGCGGAAGGCGTACGGCATCATACTAAATACCATCAGTCCAGTGCGAATTCTAATTTCACGTGCGACTACATTGATTAGATCAGCATTGCCGCCATGTGTATTAAAAAGCATTAGGCGGCGAAACCCGCTAAGCTTTAAGCTTTCTGCAATATCGATAATAATGCTTTGCAGCGTATTAGCAGATAGCGATATCGTACCTGGAATTCCTAAATGCTCATTGCTTTTACCGTAGGAGATGGGCGGAAGCATCCATATATTAGCCTCAGGTTTTATTTTAGAGAATACTCTCGTCAATGTTTCCTCACCGATTAATGCATCTGTCATCACTGGCAAATGATACCCATGCTGCTCTACCGCACCAAGCGAAAGCACTACTAACGCTTCCTCTTTATCAAGCTCTGCCACCTGTTTTGCACTTAAACGTGGTAAAAATCTTGTGTTCCACGCTTCACCCTCATATCGTGTATACATACTCCTCACTCCTACATCTCCGCTAGTAACTTGTTCACAAATGACAATAACTTCAAATCCTGATTTGCACCGGCAATGATCGAAATGGCAATCGGTGCTCCATGCAGCAGACCAGCAGGAATCGTAATCTGCGGTAACCCAGATAATCCTGCAATACATGTCAGCATCAAAGTCTGCTGACGTCTCAACTCTAGCGCCTCACCTGATTCTCGAAGTAACGGTGCGATATCTGGCGTTGTCGGAATCACCAGAAGTGAATGATCAGCGAGCAATTGTTCTAGCTTATGTTTGATCCCTTCACGCACAATCCGCTTCTCCGCAGCGAGTTCATCTGTTAAAGTAGACGTCCATTGGAAGCGTTCCTTAATTCCTGGGCCGAAGCTTGGCTTCTGCTCGAAAATCCATTCACGATGCGCCGCCCAAATTTCCTTACCTTGGATCACTCGGAAGGCTTCCTTCCATTCCTCAAGACCATTATCTGAAATACTTACCCACTCTGTAGGCAGTCCACTAGTCGTTGTAACCTTTTGTGCTGCATTCAATAGCGGCTGATACGCTTCCTCAGAAGTCAGCCCCCATGCTTCCTTACAATAAAGCACCTGACTAAATTCCGAGGATGAGCTATTTCCACCTTGAAGCAGTACCTTTCCTACCTTCTCTAGCATATCTGACTTTCTTGCAAACCAGCCAACTGTATCAAAGCTTGTCGCTAACGGAATAACACCTGATATATCGACTGCACCATGAGTTGGTCTAAAGCCGTATATTCCGCAATATGCAGCAGGCACTCGTACCGAGCCACCTGTATCTGTTCCTAATGCAAAATCGACATAACCGGAAGCTACTAGTGATGACGAGCCGCTTGATGAGCCGCCAGGGATTCGACCAGGCGCGGCAGGGTTGATCGGTGTACCATAATGATAGTTTTCACCGTTAAGACTATACATCAGCTCATCGGTATGCGTTGTTGCTACAAGCTCTGCTCCTTGACCTAGCAATTGCTGAACCGACGCTGCATGTGTTGTTGCTTCCCCATGACTGATATACCAATCTGGATTGCCTGCTCGGTTGCGATAGCCCGCTAGCTGAAAAACATCCTTCACCGCAAACCGATAACCATTCAGTAATCCAGATACTAACGGATTAATTCCATAATGGCTAACAATCGCACTTTCAATCACTTGTTCGTTCCATGACACTCCATTTACATCGTTGTGCACATCATTGATTGTACTTTTGCCCATAGCTGCTACCTCCTACTCTTGTATGGCACCTACGATATCTGTTGAGCTAGCAACAAAGCCATAACATTGCTTTACATTAAATATGGTGGCATCTGTGCAATAAGAGGGAGAGTTAGTTGCACTACAATCCTCTAAAAGAACAGCATCATAACCACTATTGACCGCATCCTGTAGTGTTGCCATTACACATTGATCAAGATTCACACCCGCAAAAAGAACGGTATCTATGCGCAGGTTTCTTAGAATACTATCTAACGGTGTATCCCAAAAACCACTCATTCTATATTTATCAACATGGATGTCCTCTGGCTCCGGTTGTAGCTCATCGACTAAAGCGGCTCCCCAGCTGCCCTTTTCGAGAACCTTTGATCCATTGGCAAGTGGATCACCGATACCTTGACTTACGCCATCTTGATTGTATACATGGATTATAGAAGGGCTTAAATTAGCACGATCGCTACGATTGCCCCAGTTTAGCCATATGACTGGCACTCCTTGAGAACGCAGCTTCGGCAATAACGTCTGTAACGGCTTAATTGGTTGCTGCAAAACTTCATAATTTGCACCAATATGATCTAACCAGCCGCCCTTCGAGCAAAAATCATTTTGCATATCAACAACGATAATCGCTGTTCGCTGCAAGTCCAAAGTAATTCGTTGCGGTGCTGCCTCGATCGAGATAAGCTTAGGCTCGGCAGCCACCCTTTGGAAGCTAACCTCTTCCTTATTTACATGCCAACTATTGGCTTGAAGACCGATACGTTGCATAAACTCACCTTCTTTTAGTTGTAAATCGGCAGCTTTAATGTCGATTGTCTTAATTGATTATTACAAATTGCTACTGTTGCAATATTATATTCAAGTGGTTCTGTCGTATTAGGAGTTGAGTATCCTTGATTCGGATGTCTAGCTAATAAAGGAAATGCACTTCCCGTCAGCTCCAATCTTACTCTGCTTCCAGCTGGCAACACAAAGCTGCAAGGCTTCATTGCCACTTCTACTGTATCTGTTGCATTGCCGCCATCCAGCTCATTGACTCCTACGGACATCAATCTTGCTTCACCTTGCTCATTTACGATTGATAATAAGGCAACTAAATCTGCCTTACCCTCTAACAATTGATATTGAACCTCAACCTTAGGTACACCATAAACTGTTAACGCTTCTTGTAACGGCTTACTACTATATACTAGAATTTCATAGCGATCCTGATCCCCTTTACGATCAAGCGGCAAATACGAATCTAAACGCATCGGCTGTCTTGCATCATATACAAATAGATCTCCAGCAGTTCCAGCAGCAACAGCGCCTTCACTTGCTGCCAGCTCACTGTCTAGCAATAGTCGACCTCCACCAAGTCCACCGTTAGCTGGCTTGTAGCCGCTTTGCAATACAAAGTCTATTTCCTTAGCATTGTCGACATCCGAGAGATGCTTCCACTGCTTACTGCCAAATTCGTAATACGTAATATTCTCAGCAATTCCAGAACCTTGACCCTTTAACCAATAATTAAACCATTGCACTTGCAGCTCATGAATATTGCCATCTGCATGAGCACCGTGATCATAGCCACCAGCATAACGTCCCCACGGAATATGTGTCCACGGACCAAGCACAAGTCGATGCTGTTCTCCACCAGGGATATTTCTTAGCTCGTTATAGCTTTGATATGTTCCCATTAGAAATACATCGTACCAGCCACCAATATGTAATGCTGGAATGGAGTGTTGCTGCTCCTTAATCTTCGCTAGCCAATCGCGCTCCTGCCAATATTCATCGTAGCTTTCATGCTCTAGCCATTCACGATAGAAAGGAAAATACTTCTCTAGTAGCGGATGATGCTCAGGGCTTGCAAGCGGCACCTTCCAAAATAATGTTTCAGGGTTACGCATATAAGCTGCACATTGCTGCTCATCCTCTGCTGCACCTAGTCTTCTTGCATGATCACGAGCTAGCTGATAGGCCCACGGTAGATGCTCTCTTAGAAGAAATCGACCATGTGGGTAAAACATCCCGTGATACAGATCGGCTGCGCACATTGCTGGAGCAATAGCCTTTAGAGAAGGTGGGGCTGCGGAAGCCGCAGCCCATTGAGTTGAGCCTTGATAGGAGAAGCCATACATCCCAACCTTGCCGTTAGAGCCTGGCAATGCCGCAGCCCACTCAACGGTATCATAGCCGTCTTCAGCATCGTTGATGAATGGAACATACTCTCCTTCAGAATCCCACTTTCCTCGAACATCCTGTATTACAACGATAAAGCCTTGTCGTGCATACCACACAGGATGTGCATGACTAACAGTCGAAGCGATCGCTCTGCCATATGGTTGTCTCATCAGCAAAACTGGGAGTTGCTCTGTTGTGTTTGGTCGGTATATATCTGCGTATAAGACAGTGCCATCTCGCATCGTGCAAGGCTGCTTACGTTCTACTGTAACTCCAGCAAAATTCGTTGTTTCCATCATGTTCACACCCTCAATCTATTGTTCTACTCTTGTGGTAAAAATTCTGTAGTAAATGCTCCAGAAACATCAGTTCCTTCTTTTAATAAGCCAACCTCGATCAATTGGTCAGCAAGCTCTTGCCAACGCTCCTCAGACATATAACCAACGCCATGCTCTAGTGCATCGCCTGTGTAGATAAGCTCCATTGCTGCTTCAGCAGAGAATGCCATTTTCTCAAGCGGTACATCTGGGTTGCCTTCTTGTAGTACTGGGTTAATTTCTTCAAAATTATCTTTGTAGTAATCCCAGCCTTTAAGTGAAGCAGCTACGAATTGGCGTACAGTTTCTGGATTTTCCTTAATAAAGTCCTCTGTCGTGAAAATAAGGTTCATATAAGGGTTATAGCCAGATTCACTAACCATACGTAGCTCAATATCTACACCCTCTTGGTCCATAACATATGGCTCAGAAGTCGAGAAGCTTTGAATAACGGAGTTCGGATCGTTTACGAATTCTACAAGTGACCCTGTATAGGTTTGCTCTGTAATACTTTTGAAATCGTATTTCGCTTTAATAAATGGCCAGAAGTTAGATCCACTTGCGATAATTACGTTATGTCCTTCAATTTTATCTAAGGAATCGATACCAGCTGATTTATGAGTCATAATCGCGTTCGGGCTTTCTTGGAATACAGATGCTACTGCTACTAGCGGCAAGCCATTTTCACGAGCCATTAGAATATCGTCAGCAATTCCTAGGCCGAATTGCGCTTTACCTGAAGCAACAATTTGCATAGAGGATACTTGCGGTCCACCAGGAAGAATTTCCATATTTTCAAAGCCTGCTTCTTCATAGAAGCCCTTTTCATCAGCTGCAAATTGACCGCCATGCTCTGGTTGTGGGAACCAGTTCACTACTTGCGTAATATCTGTAACTTCTACTTTTGCTGCTTCTGTTGCTGTATCAGTACTTACCACTGCGTTACTAGCAGTGTTTGATGTGCCGCTATTAGCTGTAGAGCTTCCAGCATTACCATTGTTCGCATTGTTGCCACAACCTGCTAGCACTGCACCTACCAATAACACTGTTGAAACTGTCTTCACCGTACGATTGATCTTCTTCATCCTAAACTCCTCCTAGTATCTGTTGTCTGTTTATATTGATTAAGCAGATGGTTCAATTAATTTCAGCTGATTCAGCAGCAATTTAGGATCGTGATTATGTTTAATCCGCCATAGAATGCTTTCCCCATCAATACTTAGATCTTCAACCTTCCATGTATGTGGATTCACGACTGGAGAACCTAGCTCCTCACTGCGTGCCATCATGCGATTAAGTCGCTCTTCATCCACATACTTAAATACTGGCAAGCCGTTAAGCGATACTTTCCCTTGCGACTTTACAAATTCTAAGTGCACCATATACTCTGGGAATTCCTCTTTCAAAGTCTTCGTCGTTTCTAAGAAGTCATCCGTTTGGTGAATCATTTGTAAATACGTTACACTTGGATCACCCTTTAATGTCCACAGCGTCGTATGGTTCCAGCTGAAATCTGAGATGCTGATTCCTTTATGGTAGCTGTCTGCAGCGATTTTCATCTCAATTAGCCCATTCCATTCATCGATGTGCAGCTGCAGCTGATCTAGATGCTGCTCATTCACCTCAAGTAGCGTTATTGCTCGACCAGATGTAATGTTAAGCGGCTTAAAGTACTTCGCAAGCTCAGCTTCATGGCAGGAAACTAAACGCTTCTGTATGCTCTCATCCTCAGCAACGGTTTGTGCAAACTTTGCAGCCTCTACCCAATCAGAGAATGTTACAACAAGCTGAGCCCATTCCACTTTAGGGACAATATTAATGACTAGCTCAGATACAATTCCGATCGTACCGTAGGTGTGAAGATAGGATCTAAGCTCCTCACCTTCAATTTCGATGGTACGTGGGTTTTCCTCCATCGTTTTTACCTTCATCGAGCGAACCATACCATCCCAGATAAAGCCATGTGAGATGGAGCCAATACCACCTGATCCGCCAGCGATATAACCGCCAATTGAAGCTGTTAAGTAAGTGGAAGGTAGCAGTCTCATCTCTTGATCATGCTTACGAGCCTCCTGCTCCATCTTACCCATTCGCACCCCAGGCTGAACGACCATATAGCCGTCACCAACCTCGAGTATTTTGTTCATATTGGCTAAGTTCAGAACGATACCACCAGTCATCGGAACACATTGACCATAGTTACCTGTACCGTTACCACGAACTGTCACTGGCACTTCATTCTTTACTGCAAAAGTGATGATTTGCTCAAGCTCCTCCTCATCACGAGGGGATATGATGCATTCTGCGTATTTATCCTTTAATTGCTCTACAAGTACAGGAGAGAAATGAGAATAGTCTGTTGAATATTTCTTTAGCGACTTCTCGTCCCACTTCATAATCTCCTCATCAAATTGCTCACGAATATTGATCATCCATTGTTTAGTCATTGTGAAACCCCTCATTTCATTTCGGATTCATGCCAAGAACGAAGCATTAATTTTGAAAAGGCATTTACGATTAAGAAGAAGCTAACGCCTAGCACCGATGCTGCAAGACCACAAGCGAATAGATATGGAATTTGCATACGAGCTGCAGCAACTGTAATCGAGTAGCCTAGACCACCATCACCACCGCCTACACCAGCGATATATTCACCTACAATCGCTCCAACAACTGCTAGGGAGCAAGAGATTTTCAAACCAGCCATAATATAAGGTAGAGCTGCTGGAATTCTTAGCTTAATAATCGTTTGAAAACGAGATGCGTTATATAAATAGAAGAGATTACTCATATTTTTATCTGTTGAATTCAAACCAATTAGCGTATTCGACAGAATTGGGAAGAAGCTAATGATAAATGTGATCGTTACAATCGCATTGATACCAGCGCCGATCCAGATCACAATAATTGGTGCAATTGCGACAATCGGAATTGTTTGTAATATGATCGCGTATGGATAAATACTACGTTCGATTGTTTTTGATAGTGCTAATAAAATCGCACTACCTACACCAAGCACTACACTGAATAGAAAGCCGATCACAGATTCTTTAATCGTCGTCCAAATTGCATTTAGTAGATTGGCTTGATTAGCAAGCGCCGCTTCCCAAATATCACTCGGCTTAGGAAGGATGAATTTCTTGATCCCTAGCAAGGATACGATAATCTCCCAGCCTGCAAGAAAAACTACTAACACCACTAGTGTCGGAAGGGCTGTTTTGATCGCCTTCATTACCTTATTCTCACTTAAAGGCTTTTTCACCTCAGCCACTTGTTGCAATGTACCTACCAATTCATTAGCCATCGTTATCATCTCCTTCAGCTATCGTTAAATTAATGTTTCAGCGCCTCAGACGCACGTCTCAGATATTGATTAAATTCTGGAGAAGTACGGAACTCCTCATCGCGATTTTTATTCGGTACTTCAATAATTTCAGAAACCTTACCTGGTCTTGGTGTCATAACGACGATTTTGTTAGATAAGTAAACCGCCTCGTACACATTATGTGTAATGAACATTACGCTCATCTTCTGATCTTTACTCCAAATGCTTACTAGCTCGTCCTGTAATGTTTGGCGCGTGATTTCATCTAGCGCACCGAACGGTTCATCCATAAGCAGCAGCTTAGGTCTTGAAACAAGTGCTCTCGCTATGGAAACCCTCATTTTCATACCGCCTGAAAGCTGTCTAGGTAAGGCCTTCGTGTAGTCCTTCAACCCTACCAATTCAAGCACTCGCTCAGCCGCTTCATTGCGTTCCTTTTTGCTTACCCCTCTTAACTGAAGTGGCATCGTTACATTGTCTATGATGCTGCACCAAGGTAGTAGGGTGTGTTCCTGAAATACAAAGGCAATTTCGTTATGTTGTCTCGCTTGCTTTGGGGTTGTTCCTAGTACAGAAAGCTTTCCGCTAGTGTTTTCTTGTAAACCAGTGATCATATTAAAGATTGTTGATTTACCACAGCCTGAAGGTCCAACAAAGCTGATAAACTCTCCTTCACCAACTGTTAAGCTAACATCTGTTACTGCAACCGTGCCTGTCGGATATACTTTTCCAACTCGATCCATAACAACAAGCTCATTAGCTGTTTCTCGTTTATTGATTGCCTCATTTGTTCCAGTTATGATTTTTGCTGCTTCACTCATCATTTAACACCTCACATTTTGATGCTTTCTTTGCTGTCTTTCGTTTGCGTTGCTTTCGATAGTTGAATCTTACCCCATCATGGAAGGACTAACAATCATTTACGTCAAAAAACATGACACTACTTTCATTTTCACAAAGATTCCAGACGTTTTTGTTCAATATAACAAAAATAGGCGTTAGATCAATGTAAATTAATCTAACACCTACGCATAATAATGCAAATTTATTTTGTGTTTCTAACTCCGTTTTCTAGCTCCATAAATCCATGAATTCGACTTTCAACCACATCACGCGACTTAATTTTAACCGAGCCAGGAGTACCTGTCATAATCATATCGCCTGGCATTAACGTCATCATTGTCGAGAAATAATGCACGATATAAGGGATTGAGTAGATCATATCAGCGACTACTGCCTGATGGATCACTTCACCGTTGAGGATTGTTTCTATAGAAAGCTTCGACCAATCCTCCACCTCATCCTTCGAAATTAGTAGTGGTCCAAAACTGCAAAATGTATCACATACTTTAGAGCGACCCAAAAACCTTGGATTGCGTGCATGAATATCCTGTGCGGTCATATCTAATGTCGGGGTAAAGCCCGCTACAACATCCCAAGCCTCTTCAATAGAAACATCCTTACATTGTTGCCCGATAACAATTCCAATTTCTGCTTCCGCAGTAACATCCTCAGATATATGAGGAATGACAATGTTTTCTCCATGCCCGATTAACGAGGTTGGCGGCTTCATAAAACAAATCGGCTCACCATCTGGCGGCGTTACCTTCATCTGTTCCGCTTTTTTCCAGTAATTAGCGCCAACACCCCAAACAACATTGGGCTTATCATACAGCTTCACAATATCCCCTTTATCAAAGGATACCGACTTCACATAATCAAGCTTAAATTTACCTTCGCTATTGTACCAGCTTAGAAGCTCTTCCCATTGTGATGATTCCAGCAGCTCCGCCACCGTCAGCCTCCAATTGAATTGAAAGCTTTCATTAATCGTTTCGATTAGTATCGCCTTGCCCTTCCACAGAACAGCAGCGCCATTCTTTACGCTGTTGCCTCCTCTTACCTTCAGCATAATAATCTGCATTATTTCCCCTCCAATGTTCGGTAGAATAGTAAAGCTAGCTTCAAGCGAATAACATAGTTCATTCCTTTCAAATCAACACCAATTAGCTCACTAAGCTTTTCAATGCGATAAGCAGCCGTATTACGGTGAACAAATAGCCGCTTAGCGGTTTCATTCATACTGCCGTCACAATCAAGATAGGTTTCTAGCGTTAGGTACATTTCTTCGGTATACAACCTACCTCCTGGCAATAGATCTGCTAGCCAATGTGTATAATATTTACGCATCTTCTCCTCTGGTACACTTTGGAAAATAAGCGTAAGATCAAATGCATCCTGTAATACGACGCGTTCAAGCATCCCCCAGCTGCGGCAAACCGACAGCGTCTCCTTGCAATCGTTATAAGCACCAAGCAGATGCGTAAGCTGTCTTTTGCGATTACCGATCACAACACGCGGCTCGTGCCAATCAACCCAATCATAGCTTTCTATAAGTGAATCCAATATCGTGATATACTCACTACTATCGCTCGATAGCGTGTCAGGGATAACGACTAATATGCCATCATCTACTAATAGATAGATCCCCTTTAATGCCTGCATGGCAGCATGACATAACATTGCAGTCTTCAGCTCATTCCACTTTTCGATTTTGGTGGATGCATCAAGCACCTCATCCACCTCGATTAGAATGCAGCGATACCCTTCCGTTAGCCAGCCCATTTCCCAGCGCTCTGCATATTCTGATAATACTTCCACGGACAAACCATGCTTCAAATGCTGTCGAATCAATATTCCGAAATCCTTTTGTGCAGATTGCTCTAGATAGTCGGAATGTAGGAAGGTTAACTGATGCGTAATCAACTCTGCAGCCTGTACGTAAAGCGCCTCTTCAACTGGCGTAATGTACGGGGATTCATTGAAAAAGTAAACAAAACCGCCATAGCTTTCGAAATTGGTAAATGGCACACGTAGCCCATGCCATTCTCGTCTACGAATGGCAACCTTCTGATTGTTCCAAGGCCAGCCATCAACTAGCCACTCTCGCGGATATGTTGCACCATTGTGAATGACTTGTCCCTTAGAACCGATCACGGCAATTTTGCAACCAATAATCTCTTCTATATTTTGAAATAACGAGCCTACAGATTCTGTTTGCAGTGCATAGCGCATCAGCTTCAGCTGACGCTCCATCACACTTTCTAACAGCTGTGTGTTTCTTTTCATCTCTGCATGAAATAGCCCATTCATTTGATCAGAGAACGTATATTGATAGGGCAGCTCAATAAGCGGCAATCCTAGCTCATTCGCCACTTCTATTAGCCGCTGTGGAATAGCCTGCCAAAAGCGTCCGAGCTTAAAGCCTAGCGCTGCTAAGCCACGTGCATTGAGTTTTTTTATTAAAGAAACCGCTCCGTCCAGATCATCCTTAATAAGAAATGCTGTCGTAAATAACATTTCTCCTTCCTTAATCCAATCCGCGATATCAGGAGCGTCCATAATATTTACTGCTTTAATCATGCGCTGAATCCCTGAAGCTCCAGCGACAATATTACCTTCGGACAAAGGATAGATGTTCATAGCTTGCTCTACTGTAATTTGCATTTTCCCTCACCTCTGAAATCATTCTAAGCGAGATTCCAGTAAATAAACATGACATTAACGTCAGATAATTTGCACATTATTCATTATTCCATCGAATTTTTGTGTATTTTATTATAATTTCACTTTATTTCTTGCCATACATCTGTGCAAATTAACGAAAATGTTATATTTTCTAACGCAATTAATTGACGTTAGGTAATGTAGCAACTATACTTAGTCAAAATTACAGGTCTACAATTATTTGCACAAAGGAGCATATAAGATGACTGAACAGATCACAATTATAAACGCAAATTTGCCACTTATTAATGAGCAAACACTTTTTACATTACAGATCCAGAACGGACAATGGACTTCGATTAACCCGCAGCAAGGCTATATCAAGGATGATTGTTCCATTCCGTTAAGCTCCAGTCATTGTCGTAGCTCCGCAATACTGAATGCAGAGCGCAGACTGATTCTACCTGGTATGGTTGATGGGCATATGCATTTAGATAAAGCATTTTCCTTGGCGACCGTAGGTAATGTATCGGGCACGCTTGGCGAGGCATGTGACAATTACTTCAATAATGTAGCTAGCTTTACCGAGGAAGAGCTTCAGCACAGAATTATGCGCTCCGCATTGCAGTCAATTAACTATGGAACATCGATTATTCGTACCCATATCGATTTTCATACTTCACTTGGAGAAGAGGTTGCGCTTAGAGGTATCAAAGCAGCATTAGCTGTAAAGCAGCTGCTGCAGCGCTATATTACGATCGAAACAATTCTGCTATCGCCAAGCTTTCTTGACGATCAAGCGAAGGAACTCGCCCGCAAAGCGTTAGCGCTTGGTGCTGATGGAATTGGTGGAGCTCCGTACCTAAATGCCGACCCAGCTACGGAAATTAAGACGATGTTTGATCTAGCAGAGCAGTATGGTTGTATTCTAGACTTCCATTCCGATGAAACCGATGAGCTTGATGCTAAAACCGTTGTCATTGTCGCAGAAGAAACGATTAAGCGAGGCTTGCAAGGTAAGGTTACGGTTGGGCATCTATGCTCATTAGCCTCTATGCCTAAGGACCAAGCAATGCCCATTATCGAGCTAATTGCCAAGGCACAGCTTCACGCAATCTCCTTGCCGGGAGCTAATCTTTATTTGCAGGGACGCGGAGATGATGAGCGCATCAGACGCGGCGTAACGAGAATTAAAGATTTGTTAGCAGCAGGAGTGAACACTTCCATCGGTTCAGATAACATCAACGATCCTTTCCACCCATTTGGACGCGGTGATTTGCTGCAAATCGCCTTACTTGCAGCTTACGGTGCACATATGGGCGCGCCTAGCGATATGCGAACGCTACTGCGAATGATTACAGAAAACCCTGCTGCACTTGTCGCAGCAAAAAATTATGGAATATCAGTAGGACATGAGGCAGACTTCGTTGTGTTCGACGTTACGTCGGTAGAGCAGCTATTCGTTATGCTGCCAGACAGACGCTGGATATACCGCAAGGGACAATGGCTTCGCAGTGGAGATCATCCATTCCAGTGGAATGACGATCAATTGACAGAGCTTTGGCAAGGTCTGAACATCTAGAACGGTGTTGGCTTACAATCGCTGAGCTGCTAGATGGTGCGATGTTTAAGCTCTAAGCTACTTGTTTCGAGCCTAGTCTAGAACAGAACGCTCAGCTATCAACAACGAGGAGGAACAACATGTGGAGTAACATGATCTGGGCTTTGCTTCGCGTTAGTATATTAGGCTTTGGCGGAGGTCCATCCTCTATTCCATTGCTTCATAAAGAAGCTGTAGAGAAATACAAATGGTTCACCGACGAGGAGTTCACCAACATACTCGCGATCGGAAACTCGCTGCCAGGTCCTATTCTTACTAAAATGGCTGGCTATGTTGGGTATTATCTAAAAGGTACAATAGGTGCGATTATCGCCATTCTTATTACAACGGTTCCGACGATTGCTGCAATGATTGGATTATTCGCCTTACTAGGCTCTGTTAGTGGAAATGTGCATGTCGAAAACGCAACGACTGCAATAGAGCCAGTAATCGGCGTCATGCTTGCCGTTATGGCGTATCAGATGTGGTACAAAAACAAGCAGAAGCTCGGGCTTCTCATTTCAATTGGAATGACCGTAGTCATTGCTGCTCTGCTTTACTTTACCAATTTACATCCTGCCTTCTTAATTGTCGCTTTATTAATCGTTGGTGCCTTGAGAAGTAAGCCGATTAGTATCAAGAAGCAAGAGAAAGGAGCGAAGCAATGATCTATCTTGAGCTCTTTATCGCTTTCTTCCTTGCAAATATTCTTGGCTACGGCGGTGGCCCGTCGGTTATTCCGCTTATTAAATACGAGGCAGTTGACCGTTACGGCTGGATGGATGGATCAAGATTTGCCGAGATCCTTGCATTAGGCAATACCCTTCCAGGACCCATCGCTACGAAAATGGCTGGCTATATCGGTTACGAGCAGGGCGGAATATTAGGTGCGACAATCGCACTGATTGCCACCGTACTCCCTTCCTTGCTGCTAATGATCGGGCTTCTAAAGCTGCTTATGAAATTTAAAAGCTCACCGCGCATTCAAAATATGATGCTGCTGATCCAGCCCGTTATTATCGCATTACTTGCTACGATCGCGATTGATTTCTTTGTCGACTCCAATGAGAAGCTAGGCTCACTTCACCTTATTCTTATTGGCGCAGTTAGCTTATTTGTAATGGAGAAGCTAAAGCTGCATCCTTTCTTCGTTATCGTAGCTGCACTTGTTTATGGATTTTTTGTTATTTAGCTTTTGAAACGATTTATTTAGGAGGGACAGACCATGTTCGATCGACCAGGTTATCAACATTTTCAATCACGCTCCATCGTTCAAGCCACTGGTGGTATGGTAGCGACCAGTCATCCATTAGCTGCCGCTGCAGGTATCGATATATTGAAGGCAGGTGGTAATGCCTTCGACGCAGCCGTTGCCGTTGCCGCTACATTATGCGTTGTAGAGCCGATGATGACTGGACTAGGTGGAGATATGTTTGCCCTCACCTACCACGCCCAATCAGGAGAAATTCAAGGATTAAACGCTAGCGGACGTGCTCCTCAGCTGGCAACTGCTGCACGTTATCGAAAACTCGGCTACAGCAGCATCCCAATGACCGGAATTCATTCCATCTCTATTCCCGGAGTTGTCGATGGCTGGGCGGAGCTACTGCAGCGCTACGGAACGATGAACTTTAAGCAAACCCTTGCACCTGCGATTCACTATGCGAAGCATGGCTTTCCTGTCACTGAAATGGTCGCCTACTATTGGAAAAAGGCATATGCGCTGCTTATCCAGGATGCTGAAGCGAGCTCACTTTATTTACCTAATGGCAAGCTACCGCAAACTGGAGATCTATTCAAGCAGCCACTACTCGCTAATACACTTAGAAAGCTAAGTGAAGGCGGTCGTGACGCGTTCTATAAAGGCATCATTGCACAGCAAATCGATAGCTATATGCAGCAGCATGGCGGCATGCTTCGTAAAGAGGATTTCGCTAATCATCATTCAACATGGGTAGAGCCAATTTCAACAAACTATCGTGGATACGATGTGCTAGAAATTCCTCCTAATGGTCAAGGACTAGTCGTACTGGAAATGCTTAATATATTAGAAAACTTTGATATAAAGGCGTTAGGGCATAATAGTGCTGCCTTTATCCATCTGTTCGCAGAAGCAAAAATGCTTGCCTATTCTGATCGTGATCGCTACATTGCCGATTCGGAGTTTGCCGATATTCCGGTTGACCTACTACTGTCGAAGGAGTATGCAAAGCAGCTTGCTGACGGTATCAAGTCATCTAGCTCGCTTAACGATTATGTTGGAGAAGCTATTGGAGGAGACACTGTCTATCTTACCGTCGTCGACGGAGAAGGTAATATCGCTTCCGTGACGAACAGCATATTTAGTCTGTTTGGCAGTGGTGTCGCTATTCCTGAGACGGGAATTGTGCTGCACAATCGTGGCGGGCTATTCTCTCTAGAGGAGGGGCATCCTAATGAGATTGCTCCGAACAAGCGTCCATTCCATACCATTATCCCTTCTATGGTATTAAAGGATGGGGAGCCGATTATTAGCTTCGGTGTCATGGGGGCCGATATGCAGCCACAGGGTCAAGTTCAGGTGCTCGTCAATATGATTGACTTTAATATGAATATTCAGCAAGCAACAGACTGCCCGCGCTTCCGTCATTATAACGAAGGGATCTTTCTAGAGAGCTCGATTGATGAGACTGTATGTCATGAGCTTCAGCAGCGCGGCTATAAGCTGCTCACAATTGAGGATGGGGATGCGTTTGCCGTTGGTGGATATCAAGGCATTGCGATTAACCGTCAGACAGGTGTACTGCAAGGTGGGTCCGATCCTCGTAAGGATGGCTGTGCAATAGGGTATTAACAACTGTTCGCATACAAAAATACCTGTAGCTGCACTGCTTAAAGTGCTTATGCTACAGGTATTTCATTACGTATAACTCCCTAGAGGCAACAGATACAAATAGTAGTCAAGCCCAACAAACACAGAATCATCAAGATGTAATTAATTTCCCAGGGTTAAGCAGAAGCTTAGGATCGTTAGCATGCTTTGCCTCTAATATTTTGGCGATAAATTGTGGTCTACCGCCATCATCAAGCAAATAGGTATGCGGATTAAAAATATGAATGCCCCAAGCTTTGAAGTCATCAGCAAGCTGCTCCATATGCTCCGCTCCATAATACTTCACAATCGGCAAACATGCGGTTACAACATTGCCTTTGCCTCTTATCCATTCAAAATGCAGCAGCACATCATGTCCATACTTTTCCTTTACCTGCTTTACCTGTGTCGCCCAATCCTCACTAGAAAATCCTGCTTGCTGATAAGTATAGCTCTTATCCTTATTCATCACCCATAGCGTCGTGTGATTAAAGCTATAGTCTGACAGCGATAGCCCTTTATGATAATTTGCCGCATCAATCGTAAGTCGAATTTCTCCGCCATACTGATCAACAAGCTCCATAAATTCAGCGACACTTGTCTCAGCCACCTCAAGCAGCACCGTCGCTTTGTCCACTACTAAATGCTTAGAAAGAGCAATTAGATAGCCATTGATTTCTTCTTCCATTGTACAGATTAATCGTTTTGGAAGTGTGTCTGTATGAGCTAATTTCTCAGAAAATTTCATCGCCTGCTCAAAGCTAGCAAATTGTGCGATATATTGATTCCACTCATTTTTTCGTTCTAATGGGAAGACAATTTCCATAATGACTCCAGTCGTGCCATACCCATGGACATAACGATGAATATCAGGACCTGTAATTTCTAGACGACGTGGGTTCTCCTCCATCGTATAAACGACGACCGCATGAACATTATCACCATCCCATAAATCCCCCCACGTGATGGAACCGACACCTCCAGCACCGCCGCATACGAAGCCAGATGCTGTTGACTTTACATAAGTCGTTGGAAATATTCGTAGCTCCTGACCCTGCTCACGAACCGCCTTTTCAATCATCCCCATTTTTGCTCCTGCTTGTACGCGCACAAAGCCATCTGTAATTTCTAGAATTTCATTTAACCCTTTTATATCAATGACTACACCACCATGGAGCGGAACAGCCTGTCCATAATTTCCCGTTCCAGCACCTCGTATCGTTGTCATAATATTATGGCGATATAAATATGAAATCATATCAACAAGCTCATCTTCAGTCTTCGGAAATAATACACCATCAGCGATCTTATCATCTAGAATCTCTTTCAGAATAGGAGAATAGCTATATTGATCTCTAGAGCTCGTCACTCTAATCTTTTCCTCTCTCTCAATTGCTGACTCTACCCAATTAACCTCTCTAGTCATCTCATTTCCTCCTCATCCTCGTAAGCTTTATTTTAAAGACTTCATATCAAAATGAGCCATTGACACCATCGCCTCTGCAAATAATCGACAGCCATGCTGGATCATCGCTTCTCCTTTTTCAGCACTGCTTATCGTAGCATCACCTGTAATGCCCGAGTTTGATATATCACTCATTACCCAAGCAAATGAACGATTAGCGAAAGAAAATACCCCATCAGAAGGAAAATTCGGACGCTCAGCCAGCACTTTATCTTGGCGTACCCACTCTGGCTTTACCGCTTGTATAAACGAGGTAGGAACATCTCCACCATGTACCCCGATTGCTTTTTCCTCTTCCGATACCCCATATCTACCTAAGCCAATTGTGGAAGCATCAAGACGATACACCTCAAGCTTCTCTGTCACCCAAATATCTCTTGCAATCATATTTAACAGATCAGAATTGCCACCATGTGGATTAAACAGCAACAGCTTATTAAAGCCGCTACGCTTTACGCTTCGTGCAATATCAGCAATGACATGCATTAGCGTCGTCGAGCTTAACGTCATCGTTCCTGGAAAGTTGATATGCTCTGTACTTTTCCCATATGGCAACGGAGGTAATAGCCAAATTGACTCCTCCTCAGGTAATAGCTCAAATGCACGTTCAAGATACGTTTCGCCAATTAACATATCCGTATAAATTGGTAAGTGAGGACCTGATTGCTCAATTGCTCCAACCATCAGCACGAGTAAGCTGTTCTCTTTGTCCATCGCTGCGATCTCATCTGTTGTCAAACGCGAGAAAAATCGTTTTTCCCATGCTTGCCCACTATAGCGTATCGACATTATCTATCACCTCACTGTTTTATGTTATATTTTATAACATGGATATTGAAATTCGATTATTCCCACTATACATATCGTTACTTTTTTCTGTTTTCCCAAAACAATCACTTTCATATATGCAATTCCACAATGTGTTAACGTTCGATAACATAACATAATCATTACAAAGTATGATCGCCCAATAACAATGAAAAAGCTTCTTCCCAGGCTCAAGCAGTGGATTTATTAGTTTAAGAACGGTTGATAGGCTCGACAATACAATTACAATTAGTATGACCTCGAACTCGCAATAATTGTAGATAAATGGATATATTTTATCGAAATCCAAGAATAATAAGGAGGAGCGTATATTGAAAAAAGTAAAGAAAAACTTGGTCGTGGACATTGTTTTATTCGTTGTTGCGTTAATTGGATTGTTAGTAACAGGTTATCGGGGGTTTATCGTCGAATTAAATGCTGCCTGGATTGTGGCATATATTACCGTACCATTGTTGGTAATTTATATTAGAGCGAAAATAGTAAAATCAGCACAAGGTTGGGGAGCAATCCGATACGCTTATCTAATACTGTTGATAGTGATGATGATAGTTTATCAAATGGCATTTACTACAGGGAAAGTAGACTTAGAAGAAGATACCAATATTAAAACGGAATCAATTTACAATATCCTAGAGGAAGAAACTGATGCAAAGAATCACTTGGATGAAGAACAATGGGAACTACTGAAAAGTGAATTGAATGATGAGAAAAGATACGACGAAATATTTGTTGGTCTCAATACTTTAGTAGACATTGGATATATACTACTTTTCTCTGCTTCGGTAGCTAATTACATGATATTGATAGTTTTTTCGGAGGTATTAGTGAGGGAAAATGGCTATAATCATACTTATCAACTATCAGCATTGAATAAAGATGAAAAAATCAAAAAAATTGTAAATGGTGGTTCAGCATGGTTGGTGTTGGCTTTCTGCTTATTGAATATTGTAATACATTTATTTAAGTTAGATTATGTAGAAAGGTTACATCAATTTAGTAATTTGTTATTGTTGATAATAGGTATGACTTTTGTTATCACTGTAACAGCGATATATCCGCCAAAATGGTTGTTTTCATTAATGGAAAGAATCATAACAACGGCGCAATTACTAAAAGTGAATTTTGAAATTTCAGCAGATAAAGATGAGAATTTCAAACCTTTCTTAAAAATAATATTTATTCCAATAATTTTTGTTGTAATGATATTCTTTATGGAAAATTAAAGTATATAGACTCGTTTTTATTTATGAAATCCGCCCAATTATTCCATTAACTTCTTTTTAAAAAAGCACCACCAAGCAGTAAACCTATCTCATGGCAGGATTACATAGCTTGATGGTGCTTACCTAGAAACGTTATTCCTAGCTGTTAATCTTCTTTAAACACAGGAAGGATGCGAATGCCAAAGCTGAACGACTTTTCATCTAGTCGGTACTGCTGGAGCAGCTCAGGACCACATGAATTTGAACCCACGCCACTCATTTTATAATCAACATGCACAATCGTGCTTCCACTCCTCTGTAATAAATGAGAATGTGTTTTCTCGGTTAATTCCTCAGGCGTATAATGACTTGCATTGAAGGAGAAGGCGCCACTCATTTTATCAAAGCGCAATCCCATTCCCATCTCATTAGAAGCGACCATCCAATCCGTTCCAAAACGCGAGCCATTTTCCTGCGGGAAAATATAGTTCTCAAACATCTCTTCAACCGTTGTCAGATAAACGCCCTTTTTCGCACTACGACGCTTATCAATATAGCTCTCATGCGGACCAAACCCTGCATATTCGATCTCACTCGTTGCTTCCGGCATCTCAAGTCGTAAGCCAAAGCGAGGCAGAAATACTAGATCTTCTCGAACATCCACTGACACAGACAACGCGATTGCGCCACTGCCATCAAAGCGCCATACCGCTTGTCCCTTCAATACTGGATCCTTCGTATAACCACTTAGAGCAAAGCTCACCTTCACTTCAACAAATGACTGATCTAATTGCAGCCACTCTGTAGCATATACCTTCATCCCAAGACGATTGAAGCCTTGCTCAATCCAGCGATGCTTAATATTTCGATCATTGTCCGTCGGAGCTCTCCAGATCGTAAAGGTAGCAGGAGCAGTTAGCATTTCAACGCCATGCAGCGAAATTCCCTTTACCGTTCCTTTGCGAAGATCGAACAGATGGCGGAAGCTCTCGCCCTGTAGTACTAGCAGACCTTGCTCTTCTTTAGCTGAAATAACGGGTACAGCTTGTGACAAAGCTTCAGCTTGTTCGATCTCATATTGAAACTGAGCAAACGACAATTCATACCCAGCCTCTGCCCAAACCGTCTCATTGCGCTGTCTAACGGAGATTGTGAGAATGCCCTCTCCCTCAATACCATTGATTTTAATGATCCCGCTTTGCTGAGGAGCTATGGCAAGCTCATCAATATGCCCCTGCTTCACCATTCGACCTGCGGTGTTTTCAAATTTCCAATGCAGGATGATATCAGAAAGATCGATGAAATCATAAAGATTGGTTACTTTAAACAGCCCTTGCTGTTGATCTTCTACCTCAATAACTACAGGTGCAATTACTTGCTTTAACTCTAGTAGTCCAATATGCGGCTTGCGATCTGGTGTTACGAGACCATCAATACAGAAGTTGCTGTCATGCGGCTTCTCACCAAAGTCACCACCATAAGCAAAAAACGGTGTTCCGTCCACTTCATACTTAAGCGCCCCATGATCGTTCCACTCCCATACACAACCACCCATAAGCTTCGGATGGGCATAGAAAACATCCCAATATTCCTTTAGATCGCCAGGTCCATTCCCCATAGCATGACTATATTCACATAAAAACAGCGGTTTAGTATTGGCTGGGTCTGCAACATACTGTTTGATTTCATCCACCGTCGCATACATCCGGCTGTTGACATCAAGTGATTCTGTGTTTAAATTGCCGTTGTATTTAAGTGCAGCACCCTCATAATGAACAGGACGAGACGGATCACGACGACGTGTCCACTCCTGCATAGCGATATGATTCTCGCCGTAGCCTGATTCATTGCCCATTGACCACATCACAATACAAGCATGATTTTTATCTCGCTCCACCATGCGTATTGCGCGCTCTACAAATGCCTCGCGCCATGCAGGGTCTATCGATAATAGATGAAAGGCATCTGGCTTATTGCTTCTTAGAATACCGTGACACTCCAGATCAGCTTCATCAATCACATAAAATCCATATTCATCGCACAGATCAAGGAACCGCGGATCATTAGGATAATGAGAAGCCCGTATTGTATTAATATTATGACGCTTCATTAGGTTAAGATCTTTAATCATATGATTAAGCGGAATCGTCTGCCCGAGCACTGGATGAGAATCGTGACGGTTAACACCCTTTAATTTGACAGCGGCACCATTAATACGAAACACACCGTTATCAATTTCAATTTTTCGGAAACCAACTTTGAAATGCAGCACCTCTTGCCCCGCTTCAACAAGCAATGAATACAAATAAGGCTGCTCAGCATTCCACAGTATCGGATTCTCTATAGCAAGCTCAATATTACTGGAACCATTAACATTGCCTTCAGCGCTGACAATAATGTTACCTTCAGCATCAAGCAATTGTAAGCTCACATCAACTGCGCCAGTCGTTTCTATCGCTGCTTGCAGATCTGCTCCTGTAAAGTCCTTATTTAATTGCTGCTTTAGCTCAATATCAGTAATCCGCTTTTGATCACGTGCAAGTAAATATACATCACGGAAAATCCCTGTATAACGCCAGCAGTCCTGATCCTCAATATACGTTCCATCACACCATTTCAGCACAAGCACTGCAAGCTTATTGGCCCCAGGCTTCACATAGGAGGACAGATCGAATTCAGCTGGAACTCTGCTCCCTTGACTATAACCAACAAATTGACCGTTCACCCATAAATAGAAGCAAGAGTTTACTCCCTCAAACATAATATGAACGGCTTTGTCGGTCCAAGTTTCAGGGACATTAAACTCACGCACATAAGCGCCTGCTGGATTATCATCTGGGACGAATGGCGGATCACACGGTATCGGATAATTTACATTCGTATACTGCATTTGATCGTACCCATTGGTTTGCCAGCAAGACGGTACTAGCAGCTTATCCCAATCCTCCACATTAGCATCAATATTATAAAAAGGATCATTTACTTCATATACACTGGAATAATAACGAAAATGCCAATTCCCATTCAACGTTCTATAGAAAGACGAACGGCTACGCTTGCCAGAGATCGCTGCATCCCTATCAGCATAAGGCACATACGATGCTCTCGCCGCTTCTCTATTTAGATGCATGACCTCGAGGTTTTCCCATACTTTAGGTAGATTAATCAACATCCTCAGCTCCTTTTCTACTTTCTAACTAGCCTATAGTATAATTTCTGATATACTGATCGTAATAGAAGCTAAAAGCGACATTTCATAGCACAAAAGGGACATTCGTTATAGAAAGGAAGACAGCTATGGAGCAACTGGCACTTCGTGCAAATCGCTTGTCCATGCAGAGTGAGGAGCGCTTGCCCTTCTCTGTTTATACTGTAGGTACCGAGGAACAGCATCCGATGACACGTATGAAGGGCTATTCCGCCTACCAGTTCATCGTAACCTTCTCCGGCAAAGGAAAATTTCGTCTGCTCGGTCAGTCGAAATGGGACATTGTAACCGCTAGTCAAATATTGTATATACCAGCGGATATCCCCCATGAATATATTTCTGAGGGGTATGAGCCATGGAATATTGGCTTCATTAGCTTTCTAGCCGAAGCGGACGCACTCTCTTCTTGGAAGTTGGGAGATACACCTAAGCTGCTTCAAGTACAGCAAACGACTCGCCTGTTCGAGCTAATTAAACAAATATGGAGCTCATCTGGGGTGGATCACGATTATTGGTCGTCGTCTGAGCTCTTTCTTGCCTTTTTAACTGAAATCAACAAGCAACGCTATCAACGTGCAACAGACCGCTTATTATTTGGTTCAAATGCCGTTGCCCACGCCGCAGCTAGATTTTTACGAGATCATGTCCATCGTCCAACAACTACGATTACGGAGCTAGCCGAGCAGCTAGGTTATTCGCGTAAGCAGCTAACTCGTATCTTTACTAGTATCTATCACACGACTCCGCTTCAATATTTAATAGAGCAACGATTAATTGGAGCAGCTAGATTATTGAAGGCACAGCCTGAACGAACCATAGCGGAAATTGCTAGACAAGTAGGTATGGAGCCCGTCTATTTATCACGCGCCTTTCGCAGCAGGTTTGGCGTGACACCCCAACAATTTAGAAATGGACGTGGTGAGATTGAGCTTGAGTAACCGTCACAACAGCAAAAAGAGGCACTTCCTAGGATGCAGCCTACGAAGTGCCTCTTCTCATGCTATACATTAAGCTAAGAAATTAATCAAAACCAAAAAACGGTGAAGCATGACTGCTGCTTGTGCTCGAGTTGCTAGTTCAGTCGGAGCTAGTCGATCAGCACTCATGCCTTGCATCAGCTTAAGAGATAAAGCTTCAGCAATGGCCTCTCTTGCCCAGCTAGACACTTCTGCAGCATCTGTAAACATATTGAATACCTCTGTATTGTGTTCGAGCGTAAGCTCAGTATCGTTCACAAGTCTCCAAGCATTCATCAGCATCAATGCGATTTGCTCTCTCGTAATTGGTTGATCCGGTGCAAAATGAGTTGCGCTAACTCCTTTTACTAATCCAGCCTTAAATGCTGCTTCTACTTCTAAAGCATACCAAGACGTACTGGATACATCCTGGAATATCTCCCCGGAACCATTGTGATCGGTTTTTATACCAAGGGCACGAACCAGTAGTGAAGCAAACTCCGCACGCGTGATATTGCGATTTCCTCCAAAATCAGTGCTTGTTATGCCTTTGACAATTCGTTTAGAGCCAAGCTGCTCAACCACCGATCTTGCCCAATGTCCGTTCATATCAGCAAATTGTACCCGCTCCGCATCAACGATTGCATAGATACTATTATGCGGCATCTGAATGATTGCATCTTGCTGATCATCACTACGCCCTTCCAAAACAGCTGGTACATACGAGAATGTCCTACGGTCTGGATCATATAAAACGACCAAATAATTTCGAGTAGTAAGCTGAGAGTCAAGTAAGATCGACTTCGTCATATACGTGCCGCCAAAGTCGGTTATTTCTACTAGCTTATCTCCACCTGATACAAGCAGCTGGAATTGTATTACTTCACTTAGCAATCTCAGCCCTTGCTCCTCTGCAGCTAGTATGAACTGTTGCTTAGCCTCACCTGCTAGCTCAGTAATTTTAATGATCACGTTCAGCTCATCCACAGGTATACCTAATTGCTTTGCAAGCTGCTCCAAATCAAGAATATTCACAAGTAATTGGAAGCTAGACTTATTAAGCTGTACATCAAATTGAACATTGGAGTTGATGTCCATTAATTCATTTACTCGTATGCTTGGTAGGTGAACTTCTACATCCGGCAAGTCTCCAGTGATCACAATCGTAATAACTGGACGGTCAGCTTCGTTCAATAGCTTAGGAATTTCATTCCACACATCATTCGGCAGTGTTACGATTGCTTTTGTGCCACCGCTGTCCGTTGGCACCTCTCTAATATCTCTTGGTGACACTTCAATCACGATTATGTCTTTATCAATTGTTACAGACGTTCGAGGTGCAATCTCATTAGACGGAGGTGTAGGATTACTCCTTACAATATTGCTAATGGTGATACTGCTTACTGCTTCATTGCCTGCAGCGTCACGTGCATTGACGGTATAGACGCCATTAGCTATTACTTCAAACTCATCATCAACTACATCCTGACCGCCTGTGACGAAGTAAGCATCGCCCTGATCACCTGCCGCCCACTTTAGCTCGCTAATACCGCTGTCTGTATCTTCAGCTTCAACAGTGACTGTTACATCTCCACTTGTTGGTTCTATAGGATCTGCAGTTAAATTTATCGTTGGAGCGTTACGATCAATGTTACCTACTGTGATCGTCCTAACGGCTTCATTGCCAGCAGCATCACGTGCATAGAGGGTATAGATGCCATTAACAGTCACTACGAACTCATCATCAACTATATCCTGACCGCCTGTGGCAAAGTACGTGGCATCTTCATTACCCGCTGTCCATTTCACACTGGCTAATGCACTGCCTGTGCCGTCAGCTTCAACCGCAACCGTCACATTGCCATTAGTTGGTCCTGTTGGGGTAGCTGTTAGATTTATCGTTGGCTCGTTACGATCGATATTATTTACTTCGATTGTAGCCACAGCTTCATTGCCTGCTGCATCCCTTGCATAGATGGTATAAATGCCATTAGCTGTTGCTTCAAACTCATCATCGACGACATTTTGACCAGCGCTAGCGAAGAACGCTACGTCTTCATTGCCTGCTGTCCATTTCACACTGGCAATAGTGCTTCCTGTACCATCAGCTCCAACTGCAATTGTCACAATGCCATTCGTTGGTGCCGCCGGACTTGGCGTCAATTCAATAGTTGGAATAACTCGATCAACATTACTCACACTAATAGTTTCCACAACTTCATTGCCTGCAGCATCACGTGCATAGACGGTATAGACGCCATTAGCTGTTACTGCAAACTCATCAGCGATTACCTCTTGACCACCACTAGCGAAGAATGCTGCATCCTCATCACCAGCCACCCACTTCACAATATCAATGGCACTACCTGTTCCGTCACTTTCCACGGTTATGGTCACATCGCCATTAGTTGGTCCTGTTGGGGTAGCTGTTAGATTTATCGTTGGCTCGTTACGATCGATATTATTAACTTCAATTGTAGCCACTGCTTCATTACCCGCTGCATCCCTTGCATAGACGGTATAAATGCCATTAGCTGTTGCTTCAAACTCATCAGCGACAATATTTTGACCGCCTGTAGCGAAATACGCAGCGTCCTGATTACCTAATGCCCATTTCAAGCTTGTAATCGCACTACCAGTGCCATTACCCTCAACCTCTACCGAAACATTACCGTTGGTTGGGGCTGTTGGACTTGCTGTTAGAGCTAGTGTTGGAGCAATTTTGTCGATGTTGCTTATGTTGATCGTACGAACAACCTCGTTACCCGCTACGTCTCGTGCATAGACCGTATAGATTCCGTTAACACTCGCTACAAACTCATCATCGACTACCACTTGACCACCTATGGCAAAGAACGATGCATCTCGATTACCTGATGACCACTTCAACTGGGCAATACCACTGTCCGCATCTTCTGCTTCAATCGCTACCGTTACATTCCCATACGTTAGTGCTATTGTGCTTGGTGTTAGATCAAGCGTCGGGGCGGTTTTATCGATGTTGCCTACGTTAATGGTTTCCACTACTTCATTGCCTGCATTATCTCTTGCATAGACGGTATAGGTTCCGTTAGCCGTTACCTCAATTTTATCATCGACGACATTCTGACCGCCTGTGGAGAAGAACGCTTCGTCTTGATTGCCCACTGCCCATTTGAAGCTAGCCAGCCCACTGCTTGCTCCATCCATTTCAATTTCAATCGTTACATTCCCATTGGTCGGTGTAGTTGGCGTCGCTGTCAAGCTTATTACTGGTGCATCACTAGCAATATTACTTACAGTGATCGTCTTAACCACTTCATTACCCGCACCATCTCGTGCATAAACCGTATACGTTCCATTAGCACTTACCTCGAACTTATCATCGACGACATTTTGACCGCCAGTGGCAAAAAACGCGACATTCTCATTTCCCGTAGTCCATTTCAAAGCTACTATGCCACTACCAGCATCCACCGCTTCAATATTTATCGTCACATTGCCATTTGTCGGAGTCGTCGGGGTTGCTGATAAATTAAGCGTCGGAGCTGTCTGATTTACGTTTAGCACAATTTTATATTGCTCACTTGAGTTACCATCCGCTGCTTCCACATCTATCGTAATGCTGTTCACTCCTGCAACAAGTGGAATAGCTGAAGCACTTTCTCCGTAAATTACTGGCTCATCATTGACTTTAACTATTGAAAATGGAGAGCGAGCAATCGGAGTCACGATAACCGAAGCTGCGTTAGTCATCACATTAAAGTTTCGTACTACTGGATCGAACGTAAACCCAGCTATATTAAGCTGAATATCTTCAAGCTCCGCATTAATTGGCTGAAAGGTAGCACCGATCGTAGCGGCGTAGGTTTCTGCAGTTGATCCTGCATAGCCATGTAGTCGCAGATCAGGTGAACTATTATAAAAAATGTGTTCATCTCTTAACTCAACTGTTGGACTAAGAATCAAAACATCCGAAAGTGAAGGATTATAGCTAAATGCAAAAGGATAAACACTAATCATATTTTTAGGAATCGTTAAATATTGTAACTCGTTATAACTAAACGTGAAGCTGTCAATCCTCGTAAGGCTGTCTGGTAAAGTCAAACTCGTCAGCTTATTACCCTGAAACACATTCTCCCTGATCCTCTCCATGCCTTCTGGAATGGTTAAAGAGGTCAATTGATTGTCACGGAAGGCATTATTCGCCAGAAAAACGTCACTATTCAAAAAGATCAAGCTACTAATCTCATTTCCCTCAAATGCTCCCTCCCCAATAAAGACCAAATCTTCTGGAAGTATTAAAGAGGTCAGTTTATTATTCTTAAAGGCATTGGCTTGGATTGTTTCGACGCTCGCTGGAATCTGAAGAGAGGTCAGCTCATTGTATTCAAAAACTTCAGCACTAAGTGAAGTTATGCTTTCCGAAAGCGTCACACTTGTCAGTTTATTATATCTAAATGCCCCCACATTAATCACATATATGCTATTAGGTATTGTTAGTGAGACAAGCTGATTATCATTGAAAGCATGCATTCCGATTGTCAATCCATTATCTGGAAGGGTTAAACTTTCTAATCGGTTGCTTGCAAATGCTTCATTCTTTATCGATGTCACATAATCTGGTATTACTAGTGAAGTCAGAAGGTTGTTTTTGAATACCCCGTCCTCGATCGTATGAAGATTAATTGAAAAGTTTATACTGCTCAATTTATTCGCTTCAAACGCCCCTGCTCCGATCGTTGTTACACTGTTTGGCAGAGTTAATTCAGTCAGCTCATTATTTTGGAAGGCTACATTGCCTATCGTAGTAAGACTGCTTGGTAGCGACAGGCTTGTTAGTTTATTGTTTTGAAATGCATCTACGCCAATACTCAATACCCCTTCTGGTATAGTGAGCTCGCTCAGTTTATTATTCTTGAAGACTCCATTGCCTATCGTAGTAAGACTGCTTGGTAGCGACAAGCTTGTTAGCTCATTGTATTGAAATGCAACTTCACCAATACTCAATACCCCTTCTGGTATCGTAAGCTCGCTCAGTTTATTATTCTTGAAGGCTCCATCTCCTATCGCAGTAAGACTGCTTGGTAGCGACAAGCTTGTTAGCTCATTGTATTGAAATGCATCTGCACCAATACTCAATACCCCTTCTGGTATCGTAAGCTCGCTCAGTTTATTATTCTTGAAGACTCCATTGCCTATCGTAGTGAGACTGCTTGGTAGCGACAAGCTTGTTAGCTCATTGTATTGAAATGCATCTGTGCCAATACTCAATACCCCTTCTGGTATCGTAAGCTCGCTCAGTTTATTATTACGAAATGCACTTTCTTTAATAACTAGCTCGTTAGATAGGATAGTCAAACTACTTAAATTATTCCCCTCAAATGCCGATTGATTAATCTGAGTTACACTTGCTGGAATAGTAAGAGTGGTCAATTCATTGTCCTTGAAGGAATCTCTTGCTAAATGAGTAAGACTATTTGGAAGCGACAAACTAGTCAGCTTATTCCCTTGAAAGACCTCTACTCCAACATATGTCATGCCTTCTGGAATGATTAGTGAAGTTAACTCATTATATCTGAAGGCTTGAATAGAAATATTAAAGTTCTTAGCTGGAAGATTCAGACTTTTTAGTTTATTACCTTCAAACGCTGCTTGAGCAATTATATTGATGCTGCTTGGGATCGTTAAAGATGTCAGTTGATTGTTTTTAAATGCCTCAATCCCAACCGTGCTAATATTGGTTGGAAGAGTTATACTTGTCAGTTGGTTCGAATAAAACGCTCTCTCATGTATGTATGTTACGCTGTTAGGAATAGTTACAGAGGTCAGAGCTTTTTCCTTAAAGGATTCATAGCCGATTTCGGTGACAGTAAGGCCGCCCAATTGATTAGGTATGTCAACATGTCCTCCTGTCGCCCCATGGTAGGCAGTAATTTTTACGCCCTCCGCAAATGCAGGCACATACTCATAATCACCTTCTACTGCAGCATATACAGTAACTGTCGGAAACGATATCATGCTTCCTAACAATACCATTAATGAAAGTACGGTAAGACCGAGCCTTCGAATAACACTTCTCACCATCAACAATTTCCACCTTTCTTACACCTGCTCATAATAAGTTAGTCACCATTCTATCACTCAGCTATGATAAAATTATGATAGAATCCAATTATGACAACCGAATACTCTGCTAAGGAGAAGCTTACATTTATGGATGATTTTTGGTCACTATCGTCAGTTACAATACTAGCTTCAGCTATTCTCATCTGCATTCTGCTTACCTATGCAATTCTCTATCGCCAAGAACGAGGCGTTCGATATTTTGTATGGGTATTAGGCTTTCGAGTCATTTATGCAGGCTCTGTCATTCTTGAAATCAATCGCGAGGATATGCAATCCAAGCTTCTATTTCGTAATATTGAGCAAACCTCATTGTTATTTATGGTTCCGTTCATGGTGCTTTTTGTACTGGACCTGATCGGCAAGGACAAGTGGCTGAAGCCGCAATGGAGCTTGTCACTTATAGCTCTGTTCGCGTGTTGGGGCGTCGTAATCTGGGCTGATCCTTATTGGCATCTTATAATAAAATCTCAGCAATTAATTAATGGTCATCTAGTTATTGTCAAAACCCCCTATGCCTTCGCCTTCAATCTGCTGTGCTATTGCATCATTGCTAGCTGTATTTTTTTGCTTATCCGTTATATTTTAAATTCTCGTCCTGAGTTCCGAGTCGCTGGCTTGTGGCTTCTACTGTTCGGCAGTATTCCGATGTCACTTGAAATCGTGAAGCTGTTTAACCCTGCGTTTTCACCGTGGCTGTTACCCCTTACAGTGTATTGCGGTATATTCGGCATGATTATGCTCTGGATTATCATTCGAAAGCAAATCTTCTCCAGCTTGCCTGTGGCGAGAAATATCGTCATAGAAACGATGCGTGAAGGGATGCTCATTACAAATAATTCCGGGAAAATTATCGACAGCAATCATTTGGCACGATTATTGTTAGAGAGAGCCCATAATCCGTCCTTTTTAGGACGTCAATGTGAGGATGTGCTATCAGCTTGGCCGAAATGGCGGGACGCATGTATCAGCATGGATGAATGTCAAATTGAGATTGATACTGTATTCGGACAGGAGAAAAAAGCATACATCATCAATGTCTATCCTTATTTTACTCAGCGACAACGAAAGCTTGGAACGATCTCGATTATTATTGATATAACAGATAAGCAGCAGGCGCTAGAGCATATCGCGCACCTTAATCAGATGAAGGATCAGCTATTTACCGCTGTATCGCATGATATACGCAACCCGCTTGCAACTGGGGTCAATTTGTTAGAAATACTTGAGCAAGAGCAATCAGATACAGGCAAAGTCGATAGCGAAATTATTCACGCGCTTGGTGAGCAAATTCGTAACACCTACACCATCGTTGAGAATTTGATGGAATGGTTTCGAGGACAGAAGGAAGTGATTATGCTTCATCCTGAAGCAATACTACTATCTGAAATAATCGAAGAAGCTAGCCGATTATTAGTAATAATCCTTGAATTGAAGCAATTGTCGCTTCATATAGATATCTCAGAAGATATTACTGTTTATGCCGATCGTGAAGCACTCATTCTCGTCATTCGTAATCTTCTATCCAATGCAGTTAAGTATACGTTTCCTGGCGGTAACATTGAGGTAAATGCTAGAAAAATAGGAGCTAGAGTTGAAATTTCTGTTTCTGATAATGGAATAGGAATGACTGAAGAGCAAATACGCCATATCTTCGATGAAACACGTATTTCTTCTACTAGTGGTACAGCTGGTGAGAAGGGAACTGGGCTTGGCTTGCTTGTGAGCAGACAATTTCTTCAAATGTTCGGAGGATATCTCACTGTACATAGCAAGCTAGGGAGCGGAAGCACCTTTACTATCGTTCTGAAGGAGCGTGATAACAATTAAGGTCGTAGTTATAGATGATGAAAAGGCAATGCATCTCATAATGAAAAAACTGATAGCGGAAATTAACGATGTAGAGCTAGTTGGATGCTATCATAACGCCGAGCAAGCACTTCAATATATAGAGCAGTATGAGATTGATCTTGTTTTCATAGACATGATGATTGGGCAGGATCACGGTTTAGATGTCGCTCGCAAGCTTCGTGCTAGATATAGTGAGATTAATATCGTATTTGTAACATCACATAAGGAGTATGCCATTGATTCATTCGACAGCTATCCTTTGGATTATATGATTAAGCCTGTTTCAAAATCACGCATAGAACAGACGCTTGCCCGAGCTGCAGCGAAACGTCAACAAACGATGATTGCTAATGATCCCAAGCTATTGGTGCGAGCTTTAGGTGACTTAGAAGTAAGGGGCGAGCAGGTTGGATCTGCCAAATGGATTTCCAAGAGGAGTATGGAGCTGTTTGCATATCTGCTTATGCAAAGAGGTCGTCCGATATTAAAAAGTAAAATTATCGAAAACATTTATCCGGATATTCCAGAGAAAAATGCTGCAATCTATATGAATACGAATGTTTATCAGCTTCGTAAAACATTAGATGCACTCGGCTTTAAGGATATCATCGTTCATTCTCAAGAGCAGTACTGGCTACTTATTGAGCAAATCCATGCTGATTTTTGGCAATTACAGGATCAACTCTCTCATTTCAATACAATAGAAATCGATTCTCAAAATATCGATCAAGCACTGGCATGTGAACAGTTATATACTGGGCAATTATTACAGGACCGTTCATATGACTGGGCGATCACCGAGCAAATTAGCTTACACAGTTTATATACTCAATTTACTAAAAGGCTCATTACTTATCTGCTCAACCATCAAAGGGTGGAACAAGCTATCACGCTTATTAAAAAGCTGCTGCTTAATGATGAATGGGACGAGGAAGCCAACCTGCTATTGCTTCAGGCATATCAGGGATTGGAGGATTACATCAACTTCAAGCTGCACTTTGAGCATATATCAAGTCTTTATCAGAAGGAGCTATCCGTACCTTTACCGGAGCAATTTACAGCGTTACATCATAAGGTCTTCCAAGCATTGAAGAAATAATAGTAAAGCACTGCCGTCTGCGTGATCCATTTCATTCTGACGGCAGTGCTTTTTTGTTGGTATAACCAAGTTGTACAGAGCGTTAAACTAATATGTCTCGATCAATATATGCCTTTACTTGGTCCGTACAATGATGGATATATTTACTGTCATTGAACAGTTTACTCAGCATTACTCCGCCTTCGATCAGGGAGATAATAATACTACTCACTGCTTCTACTTGGACTTCACTTCGAAACTGCTTCGAATTTATCCCTTCTTGAATAATCCCACCGAGACTCATTATTAATTCTCGCATTGCCAGCTGCGCTCTTTCTTTCAACAGAGGATGCCCATCATCATTTTCAACAGCGGCATTTAATATTGGACAACCTCCCTCCCATAGCTCATCCTCAACTAGCTTGATATACACACCACAGATCGCTTGGATTTTTTCTGCTGGCTCGGAGTGATGGGATAACGCTTCAGCCAATATTCTTTTTAAATTAGCAACCATATAGTCAAAAGCACTTAGTGCAATGTCATCTTTACTTTGGAAATGATTGTAGATGCCGCCCTTGCGGATATTGGTTCGCTCGATAATTTCAGATAGCGATGTTCCTGAATAGCCTTTAGTATTAAATAACACGGCGGATTGACGAATAATATGCTCCTTCGTAGCTTGCCCTTTTCTCATAGCGACCCCTCTTTCAAATAATACCGATTGGTACTAAATTAACATACTTTACGTATACCCTTCAATCTTTTTACAAATAACTATTGCTTTGATTTTGAATTCATGTTAATTTAAAACAGACCGAACGGTCGGTATTAAAAATTGAGAGGATGATTGTTCATGGCTATGTCGTTTCAACACATACGAAGTGCTACATCAATTTTAACCGTCAATGGAAAGAAACTATTAATCGATCCGATGTTGAGTGCTCCCGGTGAGCTCCCTCCCGTTCCATTCACTCGCACACTTCGCCGCAACCCATTAACCCCTCTTCCTGTTCCTATTGATTATTTCGAACAGGTGGATGCGATACTGCTAACACATCGGCATTTTGATCATCTAGATAAAAAAGCTCTGTCTGTGCTCAATAAACAGATTCCTGTATTTTGTCAGCCTGAGGATTCTGACTTCTTACTAAAAGCTGGATTTGTTCATGTATATGCGATCGACAAAACTCATCAATGGTTTGGAATTCAAATGAGACGGATACGTGGACGACATGCTCCTGGCTTCACCGCTAAGCTACTCGGACCGGTTTCAGGATTTATTGTAAGCACTCCAAGTGAAGGTTCGATATATATCGTTGGCGACTGCATTTATACGCCATCTATTGAACGAGTTTTTCAGAAATATAAACCAGATGTTGCCGTGTTGAACACCCCGCGAGCCCAGATGCTATTAGGAACGATCATTACAATGACGGCCGAGGATATTGTACAGATCGCAGAGCTCTCGCCAACAACGAAGCTAATTGCTGTGCATATGGATGCGATTAGTCACTGTACGTTCAAGCGACAACATCTTCGCACCTTTTTGCAGCAACGCGGTTTGGAGCATATTGCACTTATCCCTAATGATGGTGAGCTTATTGATCTATAGCTCATGCGGTAAAAAAACTGCCCTCCAATTGTTAGATGCCTCTAACAATTGGAGGGCAGTTCATAATGAGAGATGGTGGTTTCTCTAATCAGCCGAAACATATAATGAGGCTGCACCTAATAATCCTGCTGTATTGCCAAGCGTAGCACCCTTTATTTGTACATGAGCAAAGCTGCTCATAATCATTTGCCTTGTCTTTTGCTCAATTAATGATAGGATAGAAGCTCGCTCCATAATTCCTCCACCTAGTATAATTAATGGCGGATTAAAAATATGTATAAGCGATGCTAATCCAATCGCCACCTCATTCGACCATTGCTCAATTACGGCTTGTAAGGCTTCATTGCCTTGCTCCCAGCCTTCACATATGACAATGCCATTATTCCAGTTCGTATTTACTTGCTGCGCTAATGAAACTAAGGCAGTTGTTGAAGCAACATGCTCATAAAAGATGGCTTGCTGATGACCATTAGCTTGGTGTCGAGTATGCGTAATCATATGTCCAAACTCACCTGCACTACCACTGGAGCCACGGTAAATGCTGTTATTCATTACTATTGCTCCTCCGATACCTGTACCATAAGTAAGGCATAGAAAGTGAGAGCTCCATTGTCCCGCTCCAAAATGTGCTTCTCCTAAAGCCGCCGCATTCACATCATTCTCTACTCGAACAGTTACTCCAAACTCAAGCTCCAATATGTCCTTTATTGGCATGCCAGTATAATCAGGAATATTTTCATTGGCATAAATAATCGTTCCTTGATTAGCATCAACCTGACCTGCTGTACTTATTGCTATTGCATCGTAGCCTTCATATGTTTTGAGGCGTTCAATAAGCTTCTGAATGACAGCAGGTCCTCCCTTATGACTATCCGTATCATATTGCTGATAGCCTTCTATTTGACCATTTAACGAACATAATGCAAGCTTAGTTTTCGTTCCACCAATATCCGCTGCTAAAATCTTCTTCATCGCTATAGCCTCATTTCAGCGCATCTAGTTCATCGCTACCGAGTACTTTTCCATTGCATCATTAATAAGCGTAATAATGTGCTGTATTCTAATCTCATCTTCATCAGTGGTAGCAGCTAGAGGACTTCTAACGCTTCCAATCGTCATACCACGATGCTCTAAAACCTTCTTAATCACGGCATACATATGTCCATGGCAAGAGCATAGCTCCACAATAATTTCATTAATATCACTTTGTAGTGCAATTGCGCCAGCGTTGTCTCCTAGCTTCACCAGCTCCAGCGCCTTCAAATATAACTCTGGCATTGCAGCATACGTTCCACCAATTCCGCCGTCTGCCCCCATCAGTAAGCCTGAAACAAATTGCTCATCTGGCCCATTAAACACAACTCGATTGACACCTCCAGCGCGCTTGAAGCGTTCAATGTCCATCGTTGGCATTGATGAGTTTTTCACACCGATCACCTTTTCGTTTTCGATTAGCTTCTTGTATACGGCTTGTGTCAGCGTATAGCCTGTCGTTTGCGGAATATTGTAAGCTATAAACGGCAAGCTGCAATGCTTCATAATATCGTTCCAATATTGAATCACAGAATAGTCTGGAAGCTTAAAGTAAATCGGAGGAATTGCTGAAATTGCATCATACCCCAAGCCCTCAGCATACTTAGCCAGCTCTACGCTATCGCGAGTTGAAGGAGCTCCAACATGAGCAATCAGTGTAAGCTTTCCCTGCTGAGCTTCTGCAACAGAGCGCAGCACTAGCTTTCTTTCCTCTATATTATGATAAATGCATTCGCCAGAGCTTCCGCCAACATAAAGCCCATGTACACCTTTATAATATAAATAATTAGCAAATGCGCTTATGCGCTCTGGGGAGATCTCCCCTGCATCATCGTAGCAAGCATAGAATGCAGGAATTACACCGTAAAGTTGATTGTTCGTCATAACTGTACTCCTCCGTCATGTCCAATAAAATATTATGCTTGATCGATAACAGCTACAAATCGTTTCGTGATCTCTAGAGGTCTTGTAATCGCACCACCAACGACAGCAGCATGAACTCCCAGCTCCAAGCAACGCTTAAACATTTCAGGTGTAAGCACATTACCTTCTGCAATGACTGGTAGCTCTACGCTTGCTATGACTTCCTTCAAAAATTGAAAATCATTATCAAACAGCTTACTTCCTGCTGTAGCTGCTGTATAGCCATGCAATGTTGTTGACACGCACTCAAAACCAAGCGACTGCGCATGAATTGCCTCTTCAACTGTGGAAATATCGGCCATGAGCTTCGTTTGTGGGCTTAGCTTTCTTACATAGGTCACTAGCTCACGCAGCGTCTCTCCGTTCGGTCTCGGACGTAACGTCGCATCTAACGCAATCATCTCGCATCCGCTTTGCAGTAATTCATCAATTTCTTTCTTCGTTGCTGTAATAAATACTTCACTATCACTATAATCACGTTTTAAGATACCAATGATCGGCAACGATACATTTTCTTTGATACTTTCAATATCAACTTTAGAATTTGCACGGATGCCTACTGCTCCACCTAAAAAAGCAGCATAAGCCATTCTTCCCATAATATACGAACTATGCAGTGGCTCATTCTCTAACGCTTGGCATGAAACGATTAGTCCACCTTTAATAGCTGTTAGCAAATGATCAGCTCCTCAACATTATTTTACAGCACCTAAAGTAATCCCTTGTGTAAATGCCTTTTGGAACAAAATGAAAATCGTAAGCATTGGTAATGAAGCTAAGGCTGCACCGGCCATCATAACACCATAGTCCGTTCGATACTCCCCTTGCATCGTTGCAATACCTAATGGCAATGTCATCATATTTGTCGATCGTGTAATAATTAGCTGACTAAAATAATCATTCCAGCTCGTCATAAATGTGAAGATTGCCAGTGCGCCTATTGCCGGCTTCAACAATGGAAGAGCAATGGTAATAAATGAGCGTACATCTGAGCAGCCGTCTATTTTTGCTGCTTCTAAAATTTCAGTTGGAATCGTTTGCGAGAATTGCTTCATTAAAAACACACCAAACGGCCAACCCACTGCAGGAAGAATTAACCCTTTATAGGTATTGATCCAGCCTAGCTTTGCAAGTAGAGTAAACAATGGTACTAAGATAACTTGCTTCGGTAATGCCATAGCTGCAACAAGCGCCGTAAATACAAGCTTTCTCCCTGGAAACTCCTTCTTCGCTAGTACAAAACCCGCTGTTGTTGATACTAAGCAAATCAGAACCATTTCTGATACTGCAATAAAGAAGCTATTAAAGGTCCAGCGACCTACTGGATTTTTAAAGAGCGTTACCCAGTTATCAAACACGATGTCTTTGGGAAACCATTGAGGCGGTATTTGAGTTGCAACCACCTGTATTTTAAATGCTCCAGTAACAATCCAATAGAATGGAAAAATAAAAATGACGGACAGCATAATTAGCAGAAGCATTGATAGCACGGAGCTAATCGAAATGCTTTTTCTTATTTTTTTCATAATGAATGATTGATTACCTGGACTATTACTATGAGCTGCTGTTTTCAAAATATCCCCTCCTAGTACTCCACATCGCTGCCTAAAAACTTAAACTGAATGATCGAGATCATACCAATAATGATCGCTAGCAATACCCCCATAGCTGACGCCAGCCCGAAGTTTCCGAATGAAAAGGCTTGCTCATATACGCTATACATAACTGTTGAGGTTTTATAGATAGGCCCTCCAGAGGTTAATAGCTGAATTAAGCTAAAGCATTGGAAGGTATTAATCGTCGTGATCACAATAACATACAGATTGGTCGGCATAAGCATTGGCCATATAACCTTAGTAAAAATATGCCATGAATTAGCTCGATCTAGCTGTGCTGCTTCGATGTAAGAAGTAGGGATATTCCCTAATGCAGCAACATACAAAATAATCGGTTGTCCTACTGACGTTGTAATTAATATCGCCGTGATCGCCATTAATGCAGTATTGGGATCACCTAGCCAAAAGATAGGCTTCATACCTACAAGTCCAGTTAGATAATTCAATATCCCAAAGTTTGGGTGATAAATCCAGTTCCATACGACCGTTACAGATACGACCGAGGTTACCGCTGGCAAATAAAATATTCCACGAAATAATGAACGAAAAAGCTCATGCTTCTTATAGATGGTCATTCCAACAAACAGTGAAAATACAATAACGATTGGTACAGCTACTAAAACTAAAACGACCGTATTTATAACCGACTGATGAAAATTTTTATCTTGAAACAGTGTCTTATAGTTATCGAATCCGATAAATTCAAAATTAGTCAAATTGTAATTAAAAAAACTAATGTATATGCCATGAAGCATAGGATAAGCAACAAAAACAATGAAAAATGAAAGTGCAGGCAATAAAAACAAATAGCTAGTCAACCATTCGCGTTTAAACCTACGTTGAGGTTTGCTTTTAATTGCTGTCGTAGATAACATTTTCCCTCTCCATTCTGCTCTTTGAATCGAAAGGAGTAGCTTTCAGGCTACTCCTTTCTTACTGTCACCTAATTGGATTTTTCGCGCTCTGCCTTGCCTTTAGCAATTGCTTCATTTCCTAATTTTTCAAACTCGGCAAGAGCTTCAGCTGGTGATGCTGCTTTTAGCAATACCTTTTGTAGTGCAGGGAACCAATGCGTACGAATTTCTGCATAACCATCTGCAATGGTTGGTGGTGTAGTAATAAATTTACGAGCAAGCTCTGAATAAGCATATTCGGAACCGTCATAAATACCAGTAATCGAATTACGTGCAGACAATCCACCTGTTTGCTTCAATGCAGTAATACTCCATTCAGGATCATTAACTAGAAAATCTACAAACTTCTTCGATGCTTCAATTTTCGCAGCATCATCATTATCGAAAATCGAAATTCCACCTAAGAATGGCTCTAAAATTGGATCTTTACCACCCACAGTTGGATATGGTAACAGAATATCTTCAAAGTCAGACGTTTTATTCGGTGCAAATTGCGTCTTTAATACAGCAGAGTAGTTAATTGCAAACGCCATTTTACCTTGCAAGAATAAATCATTATGATCAGATGCAGCCATAGAAGCAGCACCGTCAGCTAACCAACCTTCTTGCACAGCTTTATTAATCCATTCAAGCGCTGCTACTCCACCTTCGTTGTTAAGTGCGATTGCATCATTACTATCGCTAAGGAATGTAGATCCAGCTAAATTTGTAATAAAACCACGTGTACCTTGGTCACCTGCTTGTGATTTAGCAAAGAAGCCTACCGGGATGACATCCGGAGCTTTTTCCTTCACTGCTTGTAGTGCAGCCTCGAACTCCTCTACACTCCATGTACGATCTTCTTTATCAAGCGGCAACAAATCTACCGCACCAATATCTTCAAATAGAGTTTTGTTAACCGCCATTGTAAATGGTCCTGTGTTAAAAGGATACATATACATTGTTCCATCAACCGATGATTGCTCAATAATTGCTGGTGTAATATCAGACTTCACTTCAGCAGTGAACATATCGTCAATTGGTGCCAGCAAGCCCTTTTTCGCCCAGTCGATAATTCGACCTGGGGCATCGTAGATCACGTCAGGAGCTGTAGATGTTGCGATTGCAACGTTTAGTTTTTCAGGTCCTCCATCAAAGGTCAACATTTCTAAATTCACAGTAATTTCTGGATGCTTTTCATTAAATGCAGCAATGATTTGTTTCTCGAATTTTCCAACTTCACCATCTAAAGCAGTAAAGTTAGGAAAGTTCCACCATGTAATTGTTACTGGATCGTTCGATTCACTAGGAGCTTCAACTGTTGCTGCAGGAGTCGACGTTGCGCCAGTATCTCCTTTATTGTTGCCAGTCGTTGTGTTGCTTCCATTGCTGTTTCCAGAGCACGCGGATAATACAAGTACAAATAAAAGCGTAGTCATTAGCCAAAATGATGAGCGTTTGCTTTTTTTCATTACTGTTCCCCCTGAATTTAGTTTGTTTTGAATTGGTTGAGCTCTCAATTCGTAGTCTTATCGTAATCTATTTTTATTTGCTAAGAAATCCCTCTATTTTTACATTGAGGGTACTATAATGACATACATCGCTAGAGTGTAAAATAGTATACAATCTTCCCTACATTATCCTATATAATAGAAATAACTCACAGCGTTGCCTGTAGAAGGCTTTGCGCAGCTAGAGCAAGGAAAGGAGTGCCATGCTATGTTTAAACTTATGCTTGTAGAGGACGAGCCTATCATTCGAGAAGGACTTAAGCATTATTTTGACTGGAAAGCATTAAACTTCACCGAAATTATTGAAGCCGAAAACGGACAAGAGGGTGTTACGCTCGCTTTAGCAGAAAAGCCGGATCTCGTGATTACTGATATCAGCATGCCTGTTTTGAATGGTTTAGAAATGATACATCAGCTGCGCGAGCAATTACCGAATACGTTATTCGTCATCTTAACAGGGTACAGTGATTTTCATTATGCCAAACGAGCAATACAAATTGGTGGGATTACAGAATACCTATTAAAGCCCCTGCAATATGAAAACAGTATCGTCACGATAGAAAAATGCTCATCTATGCTACTAGAGCAGCGAAAGCAAACCCAGGAACAGCAAACGATAAAGCAGCAGCTATTACTTCATGAGCAGTTTAAAGCAAGTGATTTCATTCGCTCGATTATAACGGAGGAAGCAGACTGGATGAATTCCTCCTATATTGAAGAAATCAATACAAGCGAGACTTGCTACTCACCATTTATCATTTCATATATTCCTTCTACAACACGTTTCTGCGTAAAGAACAAGCACTGGCGACCAATAGCAGAGCAAGTCATCCACCAAGTACATCAAACCTTTATTCAACATAATAGTGACTTGAAGCTACTAACTTATTATTCGAAAAATAAAATGTATGGACTAGCAGTGTATGCTACAGACACCATTGTAAATGTTGAAGAGCTGTGCACTTGTCTGAACAATCAGCTTCACAAAATGTATGTAGAAAGCGGCATCTACCTATTTGTATCGCAAAGTGAAGTGACAACCGAGTTAGCAGACCTACAAAGACTATATAAGCTGCTCGACCTGAATCTTAATCAGCGCTACTTCGTCAAGGATCATTACTTTTTAACCACATCAGACACAACTATAACGAAGACAAGCCCGATTCAGCTTGAGGACGTAGAAAGAGGTCTTATTAAGCAATGCTTGCAGCAAAGTACAGATTCCTTGCAGCAGCTTAAACAGCTGTTGAAGAGCAAATTAGAAAAAGCCGCACCGTCCTCCTTATTAGCATACATGCAAGAGCTAATGAGCATCACCATTCGCTTTGCGCATAAAAATCATATTCAAATTGAAGGTGTATATAATGAACGCCTATTTAATTTATCCTTTCTCGACGAGTTTATATCGTTAGATCACCTCATTAATAGAATCGGAGATTGGATCATTCAATTAAACAGAGATTATCTTCAATTGTATTCCGAAGCCGATCATATGCAGGATGACCAGCTGTTTAAGAAAATTGAACAATATGTACTAGAGCACATCGATCAGGATATTACACTGCAAATGGTGGCAAATCGCTTTTTCTATAATCCATCTTATTTAAGTCGATTGTTTAAACAAAAGCTAGAAAAAAACTACTCGTTATTTCAAGCCGAAATTCGAATAAGCTATGCGCAAAAGTGCTTGCAGGATTCTACATATTCCGTAGCGGATGTTGCCATCATGTGTGGTTATCGAAGCTACAAACATTTTGTGAAAACATTTAAATTGGTTACACAAATGACACCAACCACTTACCGTAAGCAATTGGGGTTACAATAATATGAACAAAATTTGGGAACGTTTTCGTTACAGCAAAATTAGTCTGATTAACCGGCAGATATTCTTTATTTTAATCGGTACTATTACAGTTCCTCTACTTATTATTGCAGTTGTTTTATATTTGACAGCCTCTCATGCTGTAAAAACCGAGCATGAGAACAGCTCTCAGCTTATTTTGACGAATCTGTCATTTAATATTGATCAATATCTCCAAAGCATTGAGAAGGGCACGCTTGCCTCATTAATGGATAACAATCTTCAATATGCATTAGCTGAGTGGCCCAACGCGAGCTCTGAACAGGAGGAAGAGCTACGTTTAAAGTATGAAAACGTCATCGAAAGCTTCGCAGCATCAATAGAATTATCAATAAAAAATGTAGATAGCGTGCAAATCTATGTGAGCGATCGCGTATTTTACTCCTCTAATTTCAATCGTTCCGACTATAATATAACTAATTTCACAGAAGAGGAATGGTACAAACGAACGCTTAATGCCAAAGGACAGGTTGTTTTATTCGGAACGCACAAGCCATTTCATCGCGTAGCAGCAATGGATTCGGTGATCTCAATTTCTCGTGTTATTAACAAAATCGGAACAAAGAAAGCATTAAGTGTTATGCTAATTGATATTCGTTTGGATTCGCTTCAAGAAATATTAAGTAAATCGGAGACAACGAATCGAAAGTTTCTCATACTCGATGAACATAATGGGCTTATATACGCCTCAGACCCAACATTAGATGAATACAATTTGCAGACGATCAACGATCATTTAAACCGCATTGAATCGAAGAATTTATCGACAGGAAGCTTCTATGCCACGATTCAAGATGTAAAGTCTTACGTTAACTATGTGGACTCATCCTACTCTGGTTGGAAGGTCGTGCAGTATATTTCAGAATATGAGATGATCAAGTACGCAAAGCGAATTCAGATCATTATTTTCGCTTTAGCACTCTTGTCGCTCGTGACTGGCTTTTTATTTTTATTTATTCTATATCGACGTGTAACACAGCCGATCATTCACCTAAGTGGACAGATGAAGCTGATTGGCAGCAGCAATTTCAATTATAAGCTGGAAAGTCAGCGTAATGACGAATTTGGTGTACTTTATAACGGGATTAATAAAATGATGTCGAACATGAATTTATATATTGATCGCTTATCTGATGCCAAGGTACAGCAAAAGGTCACGCAATATACAGCCTTGAAAAGTCAGATTAACCCTCACTTCCTGGCAAATACACTAGAAACGATACAGATGAAGGTCATCATTAATGGCGATCGAGAAACTGCTGAGATGATCGGAATCGTAGGGCAACTATTTAGAAGCTTTATTCCAACGGGTAAAGAAACGGTAACCTTGCAAGAGGAGCTAAAACAGGTAAGACTTTATATGAAGGTTCAGCAATTAAGATTTGGCGATAAAATTCAATATGAAGAGAATATCGCTCCAGGCAGTGAGCAGGCAATCATATTACACTTTATTTTACAGCCGATCATTGAAAATGCTGTCGTTCACGGGCTAGAAAGGAAAGCAGACAAGGGGAAAATAGAGATTACCACATCGATCATTGGCAAACAATTACTGATTCATATTAAAGATAATGGAGCTGGTATGTCGAAGGAGAGGCAGGAGCAATTACAGCTCAAGCTTAATGACCCACTGCAAATGGATTCAGAGGAAAGCATCGGCATAAAAAATGTACATGATCGAATCACATACTACTATGGTGAGTCCTACGGTATGACCATTACTAGCGAGGAGCATGTAGGGACAACCATTACATTATTATTCCCGCTGAACATTCAGATGGATGGAGTAGAACGGCATAATTAGTAGATGAGTTGATTTAGCACTAGAAAAACAAAGCAAAAAATGAGCAGAAGGTGAAATCCAAGGGTGGATTTCACCTTCTGCATTATTTAGAAACTAGTTTTATCCCGGTCTCTCTGTTGACTATATCGTTGTTTAACCTCTTACAGTAGCTGTTCTAGTAGTGCCGCAATTTCTGCATCTAGCTTTACTACGTTCATAATAATCGTTAGCGCTTCTGCACGTGTCGCTTGCCCTTGCGGATCAAATGAATTATTTGGCTTGCCATTGATAATTTCTGCTTGTGCAGCTGCTTTAATCGCTTCGACAGCATAGTAATTAGCACGCTCTAAATCTGAAAACTCTCCCTTTGTCGTATCTTTCGCTGCAGCTTGTAGATTCACAATTCGAGAAATAATGATAATCATTTCTTCTCTTGTAATTGTCTTATCTGGTGCGAATGTTCCATCTCCGTAGCCGCCAACAATACCTGCATTGGCTAGCGCATCAATGGCTGACTTCGCCCAGTGGTTATTTACATCGACAAACGAATTGGAAGATGCTGTTGCACTAATGCCAAATACTTTAGTAATCATTGTTGAGAACTCAGCTCTTGTAATGACACCATTTGGCTTGAAGCTACCATCCCCATAACCATTTACTAAGCCTAAGCTCAATGCTTGCTTCACAACAGTTTCAGACCAATGTCCATCTACATCTGTGAAATTAATGTTTGCAGAATTAGATGAACCTTGAGTTTCACCATTGTTCGTGCCTGATCCTTGTTTGTCTACCGCCTCTAAAATACGCTGTTTTAATTGATCTAAATCAACCTTATCATTAATAATGATTGATTCTTCAGAGCTGTTTTCTTCTTCAGGCGTAGTTCCACTTTCAGTGCCGCTACCTGTTCCTGGGCCAGGGTTTGCTGGACCTGGATCTGCTGGACCTGGATCTACTGGACCTGGATCTACTGGACCTGGATCTACTGGACCTGGATCTACTGGACCTGGATCTACTGGACCTGGATCTACTGGACCTGGATCTACTGGACCTGGATCTACTG
>Ga0182739_1000434_pt1 | contig 55856 bp, 50 predicted proteins | sample eDN5th30CBELigBY_FD_128873 | JGI IMG/M metagenome (GOLD analysis project Ga0182739, IMG submission 128873) | Enriched backyard soil microbial communities from Emeryville, California, USA - eDNA 5th pass 30_C BE-Lig BY (version 2) (version 2) | ecosystem: Environmental > Terrestrial > Soil >... | reverse complement strand
TGATCACCCCCGGCGAATGCAAGATCGGCATCATGCCCGGCCACATCCACAAACCCGGCAAAGTCGGCATCGTGTCGCGCTCCGGCACCCTGACCTACGAAGCCGTCAAGCAGACCACCGACTACGGCTTCGGCCAAAGCACCTGCGTCGGCATCGGCGGCGATCCGATCCCCGGCTCCAACTTCATCGACATCCTCAAACTGCTGCAGGATGACGCCCAGACCGAAGCCATCGTGATGATCGGCGAGATCGGCGGCAGCGCCGAGGAAGAAGCCGCAGCCTTCATCAAGGCCAACGTGACCAAGCCGGTGGTGTCCTACATCGCGGGTGTTACCGCGCCGGCCGGCAAGCGCATGGGCCACGCTGGCGCCATCATTGCCGGCGGCAAAGGCACCGCCGCCGAGAAGTTCGCGGCGTTGCAGGATGCCGGCGTTACCACGGTACGCAGCCTGGCCGATATCGGCAACGGCCTGAAACAGGCCACCGGCTGGAAATAAAGCCAGTGTCCGCTGTACAAAAAACGCACCTTCGGGTGCGTTTTTTTATGGGGTACCATCTTTCTCGGATCCAAAGGCAATGGCGGTACCTTGAAAAATGGTGGTGTAGTGATGCCGACATGGTTTGAAGCATGTTTCTGGGGGGTTGTAGCCGGATCAGCGCTGCTCATTGGCGCTGCGCTTGGATACTTCATTCGTCTTCCCCAACGCCTTATCGCTGCAATTATGGCATTTGGCAGCGGTGTCCTGATTTCCGTGCTCTCATTTGAGCTCGTCAATGAGGCGTATTTGCTTGGAGGCGTGGATTCCACGGCGATAGGATTTCTCTGCGGTGCTGCCGCCTATACGTTGGCGAATTGGTTTTTATCGTGCCAGGGCGCAAAGCATCGCAAGCGCTCTGACGGTAAGCAGCCGTCGGAACAAGAGGAAAACGGTAGCGGCCTGGCCATTGCGGTCGGCGCGTTGTTGGACGGCATTCCGGAGTCGGTCGTAATAGGGCTGAGCCTGCTGGCGGGCGGTGCCGTCAGCTTGGTGACGGTTGCGGGCATTTTTTTGTCGAACATACCGGAGGGGTTGTCGAGCGCCGCCGGCATGAAGAAAGCTGGACGAACACCGGCGTATATTTTCGGGATATGGGCGGGAATTGCCGTGCTATCGGGCGTGGCAGCGCTGGCGGGTTATACGCTCTTTGATGGCGCCTCACCCGATGTGGTGGCGGCCACGACTGCCGTGGCGGCGGGAGCGATTCTTGCCATGTTGGTGGACACGATGATTCCAGAGGCTTTCGAGCAGAGTCACAATTTCGCTGGACTCATTACCGTTTTAGGGTTTTTAGCGGCCTTTACCCTTAGTAAGCTCGCATAGTTACCCACGTATCCAAACCGAGTTCAAAGGCCAAAACCACTCCGGCAAGGTGTTGAAGTGGTCCGGCTTGCTTCAGGCGCCAGGCGCACCAGGAGACCAACTGCATGCAAGTCACCATCGTCACATTCCCCGAGACCAGGGTGGCTACCATTCGCCATACGGGGCCTCCTTCCCAGGAGCACGACACAGCACGCAAGCTCATTGCCTGGAAACTCGAGAATCGCCTGCTCGACCAGGAGCGCTACCGTAGCTATGGGCTGCACTACGCGGACCCCAGAAGCGTCGAGCCGTCCAGGTATCAGGTCGACTTTTGCCTGTCCTACGATGGTCCGGTAGCACCCAATGCCCAAGGGATCGTGGAGATGACCATACCCGCCATGCGGTGTGCCTTGGCGCGGGACATCGGGTCGCGTCTCGACAACAAGGCGGCGAAGTACCTCTACGACGAATGGCTACCGCGCAGCGGCGAGCAAATCGCGGACCAGCCGCTGATATTCCACTACGTCAATGTGGGGCCGAACGTGCAGGAGCGCGAGGCGATCACGGATGTATACCTGCCTCTCGTCACCAAGGAGCTTCATGCCCGTGACTGATACAAGCCCGTTTGCCAGCCCCTGGTTTTCAATGTGGACCCGGCCGAGGGCGACAATACAGTCCATTGTCGAACGAGGTCCAACGCGTTTCGTCCTGCTTTTGGCGGCACTTTACGGCATCTCTCAGGCATTGGACCAAGCCAGTGCCAAGAATGCCGTCGACACGCTCCCGCTTGTCACGGTTTTACTGATTGCGCTTATCGGCGGTGCAATAAGCGGAATCATCACGCTCTATGTGGGCGGTTTTTTGCTCAAGCACACCGGTCAATGGCTTGACGGCAAGGCGAATAGTGAAAAGGTGCGAGCGGCGATGGCTTGGTCTTCGGTGCCTATCGCCTGGGGGCTGCTACTCTGGATTCCGGAATTGCTGATATTTGGCGGAGACCTTTTTACCAGCACTGCTGAACGTATTGCGGCGCATGCCGTCCTCTACTTCCTGTTCATGGCACTTGAACTGATAGTTGCATTCTGGGCCATGATCATATTCTTCAAATCGTTGGGACAGGTGCATGGCTTTTCCGCTTGGCGGGCATTTGGCGCAACGTTCATCGCATTCTGTTTGATCATTGTGCCATTGCTCTCTATAGCGCTCGTTATTGGGGCGCTCAACTAGCGGGGGGCGTTATGCATAGGAAAGAAGTCATACCGTACCAGCTACCATAAGTTTACAGCAGCCATGGGGGCTTGCGGCAAGCATTGCGGCGGGCAGTAGAATCGCGAACCTGCCGATGGGGCGGGAGATGCGAGGTAGCCAGGACAATGCCGGATGATGAGTTGGCTCCAGATGATGCGTGGGTTCCAATTTCGCATGAGAATTGTAATTTGCTGGCGGGGCCCTTCTACCATGGCACGAAGGCACACCTGTCGGTCGGCGGTCTGCTGACGGCAGGTTTCATATCCAACTATGACGATAGTGTGGTGATGAATCACATCTATTTCACCACCATGCCAAAGGGCGCTGGCCTTGCTGCAGAAATAGCCAAAGGCGATGGCAAGCCGCGAGTTTATGTCGTGGCACCGACAGGAAGCTTCGAAGATGATCCAAACGTCACGAACAAAAAATTCCCAGGCAACCCAACCCGGTCGTATCGAAGCGAGTACCCTTTGCAGATCATTGGCGAACTTGAAAGCTGGGAATCCTATGATTCGGAGTTCATCCGGCAATTGAGAAGCCGCGTGGAATCGGGCATGGGTAAAATCATCAACTAGGCGGCAATGGACATTCACTCCGCGCGTCGCAGGAACCTTGGGCATTAGGCTAGAGTTATGAAAATCCGGAAGGAAACGCCGTCGGATGTTGACGCTATCGAGGCGGTGACCATTGCCGCATTCAAACACGCCGCGCATACGAGCCATACCGAGCAATTCATTGTCCGTGAGCTGCGCAAGCATGGCGCGCTCTCCGTCTCGCTCGTCGCGGAAGACCGTGGCGTGGTCATTGGTCATGTTGCCGTGTCTCCCGTAACCATCTCGGATGGTGCGGCGTCGTGGTACGTGCTTGGTCCCATTGCGGTTGTTCCCGCGCGCCAAGGCAGCGGTGTCGGTGCCGTGCTCATGGCGCAGGCGCTGAACGAATTGCGCACACTGGGCGCAGCCGGCTGTGTGGTACTCGGAGAGCCTGCCTACTATTCACGCTTCGGTTTCATGGCGGAACCCTCGCTGACACTGCCAGGTGTGCCGGCGGAATACTTCCAGGCCCTTTCGTTCACGGGCTCGTTGCCTTCGGGCGTGGTTTCGTACCATGACGCGTTCGCTGCCACGGCTTAAAAGGGGGGCGTTACAGTGAAGTCTATCTTTATTTCTACCCGGTCTACCCACCCGACGAAGATGCGATGAACGTTATCGAGTGGATTCGCGGGCAAGCCAACTAATTAACAGAACGGCGCACTTTCATGACTTTCGTTGAACCCGTTACCCTCACTGCACGCGGCATAGTGCTCGTACCGCTCTCGCTCGACCACGAAGCCGGCCTGCGCGAGGCCGCCATGGATGGAGAATTGTGGAATCTGCGTGTTACCTCGGTGCCGGCGCCGGATGAGGCGCGCGGCTACATTGAAGCTGCCTTGAAAAACCGCGAGGAGGGCGACCGCTTTGCCTTTGCCGTCATCGAAGAAACCGGCGGTACGGTGCTTGGCACTACGAGTTATCACGACATTCTGCCCGCCGTGAAGCGTGTGGAAATTGGCTACACCTGGTACGCCAAACGCGTGCAGCGCACGCATGTCAACACCACCTGCAAGCTGCTGCTGTTGACGCATGCTTTCGACACCCTGGACTGCAACGTGGTCGGCTGGCGCACCGACAATTTCAACCTTGCCAGCCAGCGCGCGATCGAGCGCCTGGGCGCGAAGAAGGATGGGGTGATCCGCAGCCACAAGCTGCGCCGCGACGGCACCATCCGCGATACGGTGATGTACTCCGTGCTTCGAAGCGAATGGCCGGAGGTGCGCGCGCATCTCAACGATCTGTTGAGCCGGCCTCGCGTTCAATGAGAAAAGGCTGCATGCCGCAACGATGGCTTTTGGTTCAACGCCGCGCCAGTATCAGCGCGCTGGCCAGACAGAGGCTGAACCATGCCGCTTCCAACGTATTCAGCACACTCATGGCGAACGGCCCAAGCAGGGTGCCGAGCGGGTCGAGATGCAAACGCGCATCGGGAAAGCTCTCAGCCAGCAGGGCGAGACTGCCGCCCAGTAGTTGTCCTCCCATCGCGGTAATCAGCAGCCCAGCCAGTGCGCCGATGGCAGCAGCCAGCAACACGTTGCGCTGAAGGCTCCAGGTTGCAGCGAAGCGCCGGCTCAGATCATCCGCAAGTCCCACCGCCGCGCCCAGCAATAGGCCCTCCAGAGCACCGGTGATGCCGCCGGGCGCCTGGCCGAACAACAGCAGGAAGGCGTCGTAACCGATCAGCTTGCCGAAAGCGCCCACGAGCAGACCGCCGATTGCGCCACCCATCAGCCCTGCGAATGGGAAGTGGCGCGCCAGGAGCCGCGCCGCCGCGATACCACCCACGACGCCGGCTGCCCCGATCAGGGCCAGCAAGGTGGCCAATGCCACCAGCACCAACAACGCCGATAAAGCGCCGATGCCGCTCTGCTGCGCCTGCTCCGCCGCGGCGAAGCCGAACACGAGGCCGCCGAGCAGGCCGGCCATGCCACCACCGAGGGTGCCGGCCCCTAGGGTCAACCAGCATTGGCGCCAGTCGTAAGCGCCGGAAGTGGCTATCGCCGGTGATGCCAGGGCAGGACTTCCTTCTTCAAGGGCCGCATTACCCTCCGCCACGCAGTTCACGGCGGCGATGAAGCGATAGCCATGTTTGGGAATCGTTTCGATCAAATGAGGTTGCGTGGCGCTGTCGCCCAGTTGCCGGCGCAGGGTCTTGATGCATTGCGTCAGGACTTCGTCGGTGACCGGGATGCCGTGCCACACTTCCTGCAGGAAGCGTTCCTTGCTGAGCAGCGTGCCGGGATGCTGCAACAGCAATACCAGCGCGTCGAAGTAACGGCTGTTGAGCTCCACCGGCACGGCTCCGGCAAACAGGCGCCGCTCGATGGGATCGAGGCTGAAACTGTCGAATTGGTAGCGGCGAACGGCCATTCAGCCCTTCCTCAGGGTTTGCTCATGTCATTCAGCGCGGGCGGCGCTAGCGTGACCGCGCCATTATCAACACTGAGGACAACGCATGACAACCGGACAAGACAAGCCCAAACGCTGGAGCAGCTGGACCCTTGAAATCAAGGTATGGAAGATTCTCGCCGTGCTGGTCATTCTGCCGATCCTGGTGCTGTGGCTCATGATCGTGCATCAGAACGACGAGATCCTGGCCCTGATCCGTAACGAAGTAATGACGGATGCTGCAGGCCAGCGTACCTGGGTGGGCAGCTTCGTCAACACCAATGACAGGACCTTGCGCGACGTAGCCGTCACGGTGAATTTCCTCGACAGTCAGGACCGCCCGATCGGGAAGGCTGAAGCGGAAGCTGATGAACTGCCATCCGGCACGCGACTCGACCTGGAAGCGCCGCTGCCACCCGAGGCCGTCAGGTTGCGTATCTATTCGGTGCAATGGCGCAAGGACCGGACGGCCGCCCTGATGGGCCCATTCCGCGAGCCTTGGGAGTTTGGTTATCTGATGGTCGATCCTACCGAGAATGGTCGTTAGCGCACCGGTGAGTTCTTCAGTTCAACGGGCGTCCTGAACTTATGATTTGGATGGTTCGGTTTGATCCCGGCAGGCAATCCACCCGCCGGGATTTCCCGATATCATGAATAAACGTACAGCACCTGCGTATCCCCGTTCGGATAAGTGATCAGATAGTCGGAAACCCCGTCCCCATTGCGGTCGCTGGTAGGTTTGATGTCGATGCGTCCGGAGGGATTCGGCGTGCCGTTTATCGCCACCTTGGCGCTGGCGCGCCCGCGGATCACGCTGCCGCCGGCTTTCACTGAAATGATGCCTTGGGTATCGATGCGCGCGTCCTCGATCGCGGGCGTGGCAAGCAATAGCGCCTTGAGCGCGGGCCAGTCGGCGGGCCGCGGCACCAGTGCCTGCTGCATCAGTTTTTCCTCGCCTTCACGGAATACCAGCACGTGCTCGGTCACGTTGGCCAGGTCGGGCAATGCGCGTTCGCTCAGGCCTTCTTCGGCGCCGGGCTCGATGGATACGGCGGAGAAGGGGCGGCCCACGTAATAGTGATCGCTGGTTGGCGGCAGCAGCAGGATGTTGGCCTCCTCGTCGAATTCGACCGACAGTTTTTTAGCGTTGCCTGCGTCCATCAGTGCGGCGCGGTCCGCCACCATGGGGCGCGCCACCACCACGCGGCCGCTGTGGGTGACGAAGTGGATGTCGCCGTCGTCATTCACGTAGGTGCCGGGCGCCTGGTCGGCCTTGGCCTGGAATACGGCCACGGGCAACACCACGCTGAGGGAGTCGGGGAGGATGAGGCTCAGTTCGCCGGTGGCGGGGTCCTGCCATACTTCATTACCAGCGGGTTCGTACTCGTCGAGCTGCTGAATGGCGCGCAGCAGGCTTTGCTGCAGCGGCACGACCACGTCGCCGCTCAGATCGATGGCCTCCAGGAAGCCGGCGCCGATCCAGGGCAATTTGTTCAACGCACCGGTCAATACCAGTCCGGCGGGAATCGTGGCATTGGCGGCGAAGCGCACGTTGGCGCCAAGCTCCACGCCTTCGCCGAAGGTGGTGCCGGAACCGATCAGCACGTTTTCCAGGCGCGAGCCGTCAGGAATGCGCGTATTTTCGACCGTCTCCGGTTTCTCCACGGTGCCATCGCCGCTATCTTGCCCAGGCACGACGCCGCTGATGGGCGACAGCCGTTTTGCCGCGCTTTGCTGGGCCAGCAGCGTTTTCAGCTGCGCTTCCACCTGTTCCGCGATGGGCCTGCCGGCCAGGTTGACCAGTTCCATTGCATCCTGCGAAAGATTGTAAAGCTCGAATTCCTCGGGTTCCGGCGTGGTTTTCAGCTGTTTGCGATACGTCACCGGATAGGTGCCCGGCTCGTTCTTGTTGCCCACTTCCTGCGCCACTGCGTCCTGCACGCCGCTCTGGCCCGGCGTGCCGGGCGAACTCCAGTATTGCGGGTTGTCGAAGTAGCGCGAGTATTTCCACAGCGAGCCATTCAAGCGGGTGATCACGCTTTCGATGTGATTGGGCTGAGTCACCGACGCGTAGGAAAGGCCGACCAGGTTTTGCTGGTTGAGGCCGCGGCTGGGGTCGTCGTCGGTCATGAAATAGACCGGGGAGTCCAATTCGTCAGGGACCGCCTGGCCGCGTATCACCGGCGAGATATCCTTGCCCACGAGCGGCCGGGCGTCGGTGAAATCGCTTTCGATGCGCTGCCGTAAGCCTTCGCCGTCCAGGCCCGCCAACCCCAGCAGCGTGGGCAGGATGTCCACGTGACTGGTCAGCATGTCGGTGGCACTTGGGTTGTTGCGCCATGCCGGGTGGGAGACGATCAGCGGTACGTGCAGCGCTTCGTCGTAGGCGGTGTACCACTTCTGGTGCAGGCCGCCGTGGGCGCCGAGCATGTCGCCGTGGTCGGAGGTGAACACCACGATGGTGTTGTCGAAGAAGCGGGTGCGCTTGAGCTGGTCGTAGACCTTGCCGATCTGCTCGTCCACGTTCTTGTGCAATTGATAGTACAGCCGGTAGTAGTCGCCGCCGGCGTACGTGGGCTGAAAGGATTTGCGGTAAGTCTGCCAATAGCTGCGCTGGCAGCTGGGTTTGCTGCGCAGGGTGTCGGCGCGGGAAAGGCGGAAGCGTTCGTCGAACAGGGCTTCTTCCTCCGGCACGATGTCCTCGATGTTGTATTCCCAGGCGCCCTGCTGGGCGGAGGCGAGGCGGGTGAAGAGGCCATAGGTGGTGATGTCGTGCGGGTCCAGCAGGCTGCACACCATCAGCCAGGGCGTGTCGTCGGCGTTGGCGTCCAGTTCAGCCAACAGTTCCACCGCCTGGCTGGCGATGGCTTCGTCGCGGCCTTTCTTGCCGCGGGCGGAGGAGGCCGATTTCATGGGATCGGTGCCATGCGGCTCCGGCCCGATCCAGCCGGTGAAGCCGTAGCGTTCCAGGCGGCCGGCGGCCAGGTACAGCGCTTCGTTTTCCGGGTCGCGGTTGCCGTCGTCGTCGTAGCTGGGCACGGACTGGCGCGTGCCCGGCACCTGCAGGTCCGCTTCCGAAATATGCCATTTGCCCTTGTAGAGCGTGCGATAGCCGGCGGTGCGGAAGTAATTGCCGAGGGTAGGCACGGTATCGGGCGCCAGCCAGAACATGTCGGGGTCGTTGGCCGCTTTGGCGCTGCCGTCGGTGTTGGCCACGCCGTGCAGCGAAGGATAGTGGCCGGTGAAGAAGCTGCCACGGCTCGGGGCGCAGGCCACGGACGCGGTGTAGTGGCGCTTGAACTCGATGCCGTTCTGGCGCAATTCCTCCTGGGCGCGCAGGTAGGTCTTGCGGAATTCAGCCAGCGTTGCCGATTCGTAAGGCGGCGGAAAGCGCTGCTCGTCGGTCATGATGATCAGGATGTTCGGCTTGCCGCTCAGGGGCGAGGCACCGCCGGGCGCGGGGGCGGCGGCCGCTTCAGTGCTGCCCAGCTGGCTCAGGCCGGCGAGACCCGCGGCGGCAACACTCGTCTTGAGGAAACGGCGGCGGTCATTGATCGGGGGGGTATCGTCGGACATAAAAATCTCCATGGCTGCGCTGGGCAGACTGCGGGGCTCGTGAAGGCGGGGCATCGCCGAAGGGTCGCCGGGATTCTAACAATCGAACTAATCCGAAATGAAGGATAAAAATCCCTCCATATCACCCAAGGCCAACCCTGGCGCTTGAATTCCTCTGCACAGCCCCCATGTCTCCGCCCATCCGCAACACCACCAGGAGCTACTTACCCCATGGGAGCCGCAGAAAAACAAACCCTCGGGTTTCAGACCGAAGCCAAGCAACTACTGCACCTGATGATCCATTCCTTGTACAGCAACAAGGAAATCTTCCTGCGCGAGCTGATCTCGAACGCCTCCGATGCCGCCGACAAGCTGCGCTTTCTCGCGCTGAGCGACGGCTCGCTGTACGAAGGCGACCCCGAGCTCAGGATCACCATCGACGTCGATACCGAACAGCGCACCATCACCATTACCGACAACGGCATCGGCATGAGCCGTGAGGAAGTGGTCGACCACCTGGGCACCATCGCCAAATCCGGCACCGCCCAGTTCCTGCAAAGCCTTACCGGCGACCAGAAAAAGGATTCCCAGCTCATCGGCCAGTTCGGCGTGGGCTTCTATTCCGCCTTCATCGTCGCCGAGCGCGTGGAAGTGTTCACCCGCAAGGCGGGCTTGCCGGCCGCCGAGGGCGTGCACTGGGAATCCACTGGCGAGGCCGAATTCTCGGTGGAGGCCATCGACCGTCCGCAGCGCGGCACCGCCGTGGTGCTGCACCTCAAGGCGGACGAGAAGGATTTTGCCGATGTCTACCGCCTGCGCAGCATCGCCAAGAAATACGCCGATCACATCTCGCTGCCGGTCATGATGGAAAAACAGCAGTTCGGCGAAAGCGAGGAGGGCGAGGACAAGGCCGCCAAGGAAAAGGAATACGAAGCCGTCAACTCCGCCAAGGCGCTGTGGACGCGTCCCCGTGCCGACATCAGCGACGAGGAATACCAGGAATTCTACAAGCACGTCAGCCACGATTTTTCCGAGCCGCTGGACTGGAGCCACAACAAGGTCGAGGGCAAGCTCGAGTACACCAGCCTGCTTTACCTGCCGAAGCGGGCTCCATTCGACCTCTGGAACCGCGACGGCGCGCGCGGGCTGAAGCTGTACGTGCAGCGCATCTTCATCATGGACGACGCCGAGCAGTTCCTGCCGCTTTACCTGCGCTTCGTCAAGGGCGTGGTGGATTCCAACGACATTTCCCTCAACGTCAGCCGCGAGATTCTGCAGCAGGATCCGGCGGTGGACTCCATGAAGAGCGCGCTCACCAAGCGCGTGCTCGACATGCTGGAAAAGCTGAAGAAAAAGGATGCCGAAAAATACCAGGAATTCTGGCAGGAATTCGGCAACGTGCTCAAGGAAGGCCCGTCGGAAGATCACGCCAACAAGGACAAGGTCGCCAAGCTGCTGCTGTTTGCCACCACGCACACCAGTGAAGCCACGCAGGATCAGAGCCTGGAAGACTACGTGGGCCGCATGAAGGAAGGGCAGAAGGCCATCTACTACATCGCCAGCGACAGCCACAACACCGCCGCCCACAGCCCGCATCTGGAAGTGTTCCGCAAGAAGGGCGTGGAAGTGCTGCTGTTGTCCGATCGCGTCGACGAATGGCTGATGAGCCATTTGATGGAATTCGACGGCAAGCCGCTGCAGGACGTGACCAAGGGCGCACTGGACCTGGGCGAACTCGATACGCCGGAAGAGAAGGAACAGCAGAAAGCCGAGGACGAGCAGGCCAAACCGTTGCTCGACCGTATCAGGAATGCACTGGGCGCGCGCGTGAGTGAGGTGCGCGTGACGCATCGTCTCACCGATTCGCCGGCCTGCCTGGCGGTGGGGGAATACGATATGGGCGCCCAGATGCGCCGCATCATGGAAGCGGCGGGGCAGAAAGTGCCGGAAAGCAAGCCGATTTTCGAGCTCAACGTGGCTCACCCCCTGGTGCAAAAGCTGGACCAGGAAGCGGACGAGGATCGCTTTGCGGACATCGCCGGCATCCTGTTCGACCAGGCCTGCCTGGCGGAAGGGCGCCAGTTGGAGGACGCGGCGGCCTATATCGGCAAGCTCAACAAGCTGTTGCTGGAATTGAGCCGTTGATTGCTTGCTCCTGGTGTTAGCCAGGGGCATGCGCAGGGTGGAACGAAGGCGGCTGCGGCCGCCTTCGCTATTTTCGGCGGGAAATAACGCCACGCGTGACCGGCGCGCCACAGGGCCGCTACAATCCGGGAGCCTGCCAGCGCTCATACGGAGAACAACATGCGCACGCTCACCCACACCCTGGCGTTCAGCGCCGCCCTGATCCTGCCGTCCCTGGTCCTGGCGCAAACCTACGCGCCGCCCGCCGATGCCCCGGCCCACATCAAGCGCGGCATCGAGGCGCCCGACCGCACCGAGGAAATGACGGTGCGCGACGCCGCGCGCAAACCGGCCGAAACCCTGATGCTGGCCGGATTGCAGGCGGGCGATCACATTGCGGAGATCACCTCGCTTGGGTTGTACTACAGCACCATCCTGTCGGCCGCGCTGGGTCCCGAGGGGCGCCTGGACATGTACGACATGCCCTACATGGCGCAGTTCGGCGCGGTGGAAAATGGCGAGGCCTTCGCCGCCGCGCACGCCAACGCCAACTACACCAACGTGCACTACAACGACATCGCGTTGGCGCCCGACCTGGATGCCGTCTACAACATCCTCTACTACCACGACCTGAAGCCGCAGGAAGTGGATACCGCGGCGATGAACGCCAAGGTGTTCGCGGCGCTCAAGCCGGGCGGGGTCTATTTCATCGTCGATCACCGGGCGGAGAACGGCTCGGGCTGGCGCGATGCGGACACCATTCACCGCATGGGCAAGGAAACCATCATCGAGGAGATCAGCGCGGCGGGCTTCGTGCTGGCCGAGGACAGCGATCTGCTGGCGAATCCGCAGGACGACCGCAGCACCATGGTATTCGCGCCCGGCGTGCGCGGCAGCACCGACCAGGCGGTGCTGGTGTTCAAGAAGCCTTAGCCGGAGGCGGGAGAAGTGCGGGGCCAGAACGTTCCGGCCCCGGTTTTCCCGTGTTTTTCCTTACAATGCAGCCAGCGCCAGCAACGCATTCAGCGTGGCGCTGGGACGCATGGCCTTGCTGCACAACAGCGGATCGGGCTTGTAGTAGCCGCCGATGTCCACCGCCACACCTTGCGCCGCGTTCAATTCGTCGACGATGGCGGCTTCCTTGTCGCGCAGCGCGACGGCCACCGGCTTGAAGGTGGCCTGCAGTTCGGCGTCCTGCGTCTGCGCCGCCAGGGCCTCGGCCCAGTACAGCGCCAGGTAGAAATGACTGCCGCGGTTGTCCAGTTCGCCCACGTCGCGCATCGGGGAGCGGTTCTCGTCGAGCAGCGTGCCGGTGGCGGCGTCGAGCGTGGCGGACAGCACCCGCGCTTTTTCGTTGCCGGTAACGTTGGCCAGGTGTTCCAGCGAGGCGGCCAGCGCCAGGAACTCCCCAAGCGAATCCCAGCGCAGGTGGTTTTCCTGCAGGAACTGCTGCACGTGCTTGGGCGCGGAACCGCCGGCGCCGGTCTCGAACATGCCGCCGCCGTTCATCAGCGGTACGATGGACAGCATCTTGGCGCTGGTACCCACTTCCAGGATGGGGAAGAGGTCGGTGAGGTAGTCGCGCAGCACGTTGCCGGTCACCGAGATGGTGTCCTTGCCTTCCTTCAGGCGCTGGCAGGAGAGCAGCGTGGCCTCCACCGGCGAGAGGATGCGGATATCGAGGCCGCTGGTGTCGTGCTGCGGCAGGTACTGGTGCACTTTTTTGATCAGTTCGCGGTCATGCGCGCGCGCGGGGTCCAGCCAGAATACCGCCGGGGTATTGGAGAGGCGGGCGCGGTTCACGGCCAGTTTTACCCAATCCTGGATCGGTGCGTCCTTCACCTGGCACATGCGCCAGACGTCGCCTTGTTCCACGTCATGCTGCAGCAGGATCGTGCCGCTGCCGCTCACCACGCGCATCTGGCCCTTGGCTGGAACTTCGAAGGTCTTGTCGTGCGAACCGTATTCCTCGGCGGCCTGCGCCATCAGGCCCACGTTGGGCACGCTGCCCATGGTGCGCGGGTCGAAGGCGCCGTTCTGTTTGCAAAAATCGATCACAGCCTGGTACACGCCGGCGTAGCAGCGGTCGGGAATTAGTGCCTCGGTGTCGTGCAGCTTGCCATCGGCACCGTACATGCGGCCGGAGGCACGGATACAGGCCGGCATGGAGGCGTCGATGATCACGTCGCTCGGCACGTGCAGGTTGGTGATGCCCTTGTCGGAATTCACCATGGCAAGCGGCGGACGGTTCGCGTAGCAGGTAGCGATGTCGGCTTCGATTTCCTTGCGCTTGGCTTCCGGCAACGTGGCGATCTGCGCCAGCACCGCGCCCCAGCCGTTGTTGGGGTTGACGCCAAGCTCGGCAAAGGTGGCGGCGTGCTTGTCGAACACGTCCTTGAAGTACACGGACACCGCGTGGCCGAACAGGATGGGGTCGGACACTTTCATCATGGTGGCTTTCAGGTGCACGGACAGCAGCAGGCCCTTCGCCTTGGCATCCTGCATGGCGTGCTCGTAGAAGGCACGCAGGGACGCGGCGCGCATCACGCAGGCGTCGATCACTTCACCGGCCAGCAGCGGCGCGCTCTTGCGCAGCTCCGTCACCTTGCCGCTGGCGGCGTCCACGAATTCGATGCGGAAGCTGTCGGCGTGGTCCAGCGTCAGCGAAATTTCCGACCCGTAGAAATCGCCTTCGTCCATGTGCGCCACGTGGGTGGGGGAATCGGCGCTCCAGGCGCCCATCGAATGCGGGTGCTTGCGTGCATACTGCTTCACCGCGCCGGGCGCGCGGCGGTCGGAGTTGCCTTCGCGCAGCACGGGGTTCACGGCGCTGCCCTTCACTTTGTCGTAGCGGGTCTTGACGTCTTTTTCCTGGTCGTTCTGCGGGTTGTCCGGATAGTCGGGCAGGGCATAGCCCTTGGCCTGCAGTTCCTTGATGGTGGCATTGAGCTGCGGCATGGAGGCGCTGATGTTCGGCAGCTTGATGATGTTGGCCTCGGGGCGGGTGGCGAGCTTGCCGAGCTCGGCCAGGTCGTCGGACTGGCGCTGCGCTTCGGTCAGGTAGTCGGGGAACACGGCAAGCACACGGCCGGCGAGCGAGATGTCACGGGTTTGTACGCGAATGCCGGCGCTGGCGGTGAAGGCCTGCACGATGGGCAGCAGGGAATAGGTGGCAAGGGCGGGCGCTTCGTCGGTTTCGGTATAAATGATCGTGGGCTGTTCAGACATACATCATCCAGTGTGGTTGGGTGGCAAACCCCCGGTGCCGCGCGAGCGCTGCCGGGACGACGGTTCAGGAAAGCGCGGCATTATAACAACGCGGCCGGACAGCGGACAGGCGGGAAGGCGCGGCTTGCGCCTGGACAAACGCTTGGAGGAAAAATTGGTCGGAGTGGCGGGATTTGAACCCACGACCACCACACCCCCAGTGTGGTGCGCTACCAAGCTGCGCTACACTCCGACGACCCTTCTTGCGTCCTGACGCCTTGCTACATCTGCTCCAAAGTAGTGATGCCGAGCAGCGCCAGGCCCTGCTGCAGGGTGCGCGCGCTGAGCTGGCAGAGCCCCAGGCGGGACTCGCGCTCGGCGCCCGCGGCCTTGAGCACGGGGCAGGCTTCGTAGAATTTCATGAAATGCCCGGCCAGCTCGTACAGGTACAGGCAGAGCTGGTTGGGCAGGCAGTCGCTTGCCAGCGACTCCACGGCTTCGGTGAATTGCAGCAGCTTGAGCGCCAGCGCGCGTTCTTCCGGTGCGGCCACTGTGATGGCGTAGCGCGCGTCGGGATCGAGTTCGGCGCGGCGGAAGATGCTGCGGATGCGCGCGTAGGCGTAGAGCAGATAGGGCGCGGTGTTGCCGTCGAAGGACAACATGGTGTCCCAGTCGAACACGTAGTCGCTGTTGCGGTTCTTGCTCAGGTCGGCGTATTTCACCGCGGCGATGCCCACCGTGGCCGCCACCTGGCGCTGCTGTGCCTCGCTCAGTTCCGGATTCTTTTCCCGCACCAGCGCATGGGCGCGCTCGATGCTTTCGTCACACAGGTCCACCAGCTTGACGGTATCGCCGCTGCGGGTTTTGAAGGGCTTGCCATCCTTGCCCATCATGGTGCCGTAAGAGAGATGCTCCAGGCGGCAGGCGGCGGGCGCGTATTTGGCCTTGCGCGCCACCGCGAACACCTGTTGGAAATGCAGCCCCTGGCGCGCATCCACCACGTACAGGATCCGCTCCGCCTGTAGCTGTTGGCAGCGATAGCGGATGGCGGCGAGATCGGTGGTGGCGTACAGGTAGCCGCCGCCGGATTTCTGCACGATCAGCGGCAGCGTTTCGCCGTCCTTGTTGGTGAATTCATCGAGAAACACGCACTGCGCGCCGTCGGATTCGGTGAGCAGGCCTTGCGCGCGAAGATCGCTCACCACCGCTTCGAGCTGATCGTTGTAGAAGCTTTCCGGCACGATGTCGCGTTCGCTCAGCGTGATGTCCAGCTTGTCGTAAAGCGCCTGGCAATGCGCGACGGATATCTTGATGAAGCGCTGCCACATCGCCAGGCACTTGGGATCGCCCGACTGCAGCTTGACCACGTTGGCGCGTGCGGCATCGGCAAAGGCCGGGTCGCTGTCGAAGCGTTGTTTGGCCGCGCGATAGAACCCTTCCAGATCGGCCAGTTCGCTGCCCAGGTCGCCGTCCTGCGGCAAGGCCTGCATGTAGGTGATGAGCATGCCGAACTGCGTGCCCCAGTCGCCGAAATGGTTCTGGCGGATCAGCCGGTGGCCGAGATAGTCGAACGTGCGGGCAATGGCGTCGCCGATGATGGTGCCGCGCAGATGGCCCACGTGCATTTCCTTCGCCAGGTTGGGTGAGGAATAGTCGATGACGATGGTCTGCGGCGCCGCCACCTGGGCCACCAGGGGCTGCGCGTACAGGGCGTTGAGCTGCTGGCTGAGGAATCCGGGGCGCAGGAACAGGTTGATGAAGCCGGGGCCGGCCAGCTCGATTTTTTCGAGCAGCGGCGGTTCGTCTCCAAACGTCTGGATCAGCGCGGTCGATTGCAACTGCTCGATCACGGCCTGGCCCAGCTCGCGCGGATTGCGGCCCAGTTGCTTGGCCAGCGCCATCACGCCGTTTGCCTGGTAATCCCCGAACTGCGGATTCTTGGCCGGCGCCACCAGCGCCTGGCAGCCCGCGCGCCCGCTCACCGCGTCGAGGGCGGCGGCAATGGCGGTTTCCAGGGAGTGACGAAGGTTCATGATTCTGCTGCGGCGGAAAAGCGCGCCATTCTACACGAATCGTATGGGGGCGTGCAGAGATGCTCCTTTGTGGCCCGCATCCATAGCGTTGCGCCTCCGCCGCCCCTGTTGACCAGCCAGGGGACGCTGCAAGCCCATCCATGGGGCGCTCGGCTCCGGGCCATCCTGGCCCTACGACGCCCCTGACTGGTCAACAGGGACGGCGGAGGCTTGGCATCAGGCTTTTGTGTTACGCACCAGAGGGTCTTCCCGACCGTTCAGCGGATAGTCGAGGGCAGCCGGCGCGCGGCCCCGCTTGCGGAACGTTGGAGCGCTTTCCCGTCGGGTGCAAGCGCGGATAGAGCGAGGACTGTCTGAGCCGCGCAGCGGCGAGTTCCGCAGCGCCGCGCTTGTGCCTGGCGGGGCGGAAGTGGAGCAAGCGGGGCCGCGCGCCGGCTGCCTACCTCTGTTCCTTACCGGGTTCGGCCACCAATCTCGTCGGCAATTCTTAATCCATCAATCAATCAATCTTAATTCGCAATTTGCCTGTTGGCGATTCAATACCAGCATCGCTACAGCCAAGAGTATTGTTCCATGCCATCCACCCCCATCTCTCTGGAAGACACCGGCACCAACCCCACCACCAATCGCCAGTTCGCCGACGTCCTCGCCGCCACCCTCCAGCGCCGCCAGTTCCTCCAAATCGGCATGGGCCTTGGTGCAGCGGTCGCAACGCGCACCTCACTGGCCGCTGCGCAACAAGCGTCCACGCTCACTTTCACGGAAGTCCCGCATGGGCTCGACGAACAGTTCACCATTCCAGCCGGCTACCACCAGCAAATCCTCCTTCGTTGGGGAGATCCCTTGTTTCCCGATGCGCCCACGTTCGATCCGCAGCACCAGAGCAAGGCCGCGCAGGAACGGCAGTTCGGCTTCAACAATGACTTCATCGGCTTCGTGCCATTGCCGCCGGGCTCGGCCAATGCCGATCATGGCCTATTGGTAGTCAATCACGAATACACCGACCCCGGCATGATGTACCCCGGCGGTCCCAATGCCGCTGAACTCGATCGCGCGTTCACCGATGTCGACATCGCCGCCCACGGCCTGAGCGTGGTGGAAATACGCCGGCGCGATGGCGTGTGGAAAGTGCAGCGCGATTCCGCCTACAACCGCCGCATCACGCCGCTGACGTCCATGCAGCTGAGCGGTCCCGCGGCAGGCAGCGCGCGTCTACGCACGCAGGATTCGCAAGATGGCATCGCGACCTTCGGCACCTACGGCAACTGCGCCGGCGGCGTGACGCCCTGGGGCACGATACTGACCGGTGAAGAAAACGTGGACGCGTATTTTTGCGGCGCCGTGACCGACAGCGAGGAAGCGGAAAACTACGCGCGCTTTGGCATGACGCTCAACGAACGTAGTTGGGGCAAGCATTATCCGCGCTGGAATCTGGCGCAGAATCCGCGTGAGCCTTTGCACGTGGGCTGGATCGTGGAAATCGATCCCTACGATCCCACTTCCGTGCCGCGCAAACGCACCGCGTTGGGCCGCTTCAAGCACGAGGGCTGCAACGTGTTCATCGATCCCGACGGCAGCGTGGTGGCCTATAGCGGCGACGACAGCCAGTTCGAATATCTCTACAAGTTCGTCAGCGCCGGCCGTTATGACCCCGCCGACCGCAATGCCAATTTCGCGTTGCTCGACGAAGGCACGCTGCATGCGGCACGCTTCGAGGACGACGGCATGCTGCACTGGCTGCCGCTGGTCCACGGTGAAGGTCCGCTGACGGACGCCAATGGCTTTCACAGCCAGGCCGACGTATTGATCGACGCGCGCAAGGCGGCGGATCTGCTTGGCGCCACGCCGATGGATCGCCCCGAGGATGTGGAGGTGAATCCGGTGACCGGCCGCGTGTTTGCCATGCTCACCAACAATACCAAGAGGACCGCCGCCCAGCTCGATGCCGCCAATCCCCGGGCGCAGAACGGTCATGGCCAGATCGTGGAATTCTGGCCCGCAAGCGGCAGGCACACCGATACGGTGTTTCGCTGGGAATTGTTTTTGCTTGCCGGTGATCCGCGAACGGAAAGCTTCACCGCCTACCATCCGGCCATCAGCGCCAACGGCTGGCTGTCCTGTCCCGACAATTGCGCCTTCGACCGGCACGGCAATCTGTGGATCGCCACCGATGGTGCCGAAGGTGCCGGCGTGGCCGATGGCGTGTGGGCGGCAGAGGTGGATGGCGAACAGCGGGCGTTGACGAAACGCTTTTTGCGCGCGCCGGTGGGGGCCGAGATGTGCGGGCCTTTCTTCACCCCGGACGACACTACGTTCTTCTGCTCGGTGCAGCATCCGGGGCAGGGTAGTTCACTGGCGGCGCCCTCCACTCGCTGGCCGGATTTCGATCCCGCGTTGCCGCCGCGTCCCGCGGTGGTGGCGATTACCCGCGAAGACGGTGGCCGGGTAGGCAGTTGAGAAGAGTGTAGGCAGTTGAGAAGAGGGTGGGCAGTTGAGAAATAGCCGATGCCGGAATAATTGACGGATCAGTCCGCCGGTGTGTCGTCGAGCTGGAAGCTTTTGAAGCGGCGATAGCAGAGCCATGACAGCAGCACGGCGGCGGTAAACCCGATGATGATCGGCATGGACGCGATCAGGAACAGGCGCTGCATGCTGATGTCCATGCCCAACAGTACCGCGCCCGCCATGGGGCCGGCGATGGCGCCGAAGCGGCCGATCGACAAGGCCATGCCCACGCCTTTGCCGCGGATGGACGTGGGGTAGAGCAGGCCGGCCGCGGCGTTGTTGCCGAATTGCGCGCCGAGGATGGTAATGCCCGCCACGCTGGAAATGCCGGCAAGCAGAACGAACGGCAGCGAACCCATGCCGAGCAGCGCGATGGCCGGCCCCGCCAGCGCAAACAGCGCCGCCACCACCATGAAGCCGAAGCGGTCCAGCAGCAGCGTGATCACCAGCCCGCCGAAAATGCCGCCCGCGTGATACATGGTGGCCACGTACGCGGCTTCCTCGGCGCCGATGCCGTATTTGTCGTAGATGAGCGGCAGTGTGTTGTTGAGAAAGAAATTGGCCAGCAGCGCCACGCAGAAGCAACACCACAAGAGCGGCGTGATCCAGGCCAGCCCGCCCTGGAACAGTTCGTTCAGCCTGCCGCCGCTTGCCTGGATGATCGGCGGATTGATGAACTCCGCCGTGTCGCTTACCACCAGGTCAGGACGCATCCGCCGCGCGGTGGCCACCAGTTCGCGCTGCCGGCCCTGCTTGGTGGCGAGCAGCTTGAGCGATTCGGGCAGGGCGAACCACAGGCCGATTGCCACCACCACCGGCAGGATGCCGCCGGCGTGGAAAATGATCTGCCAGCCGTGTGCGGCCTGGAAGTTGGCGGCAAGCAGGCCCACCGCGGTGCTGCCGGTGGTGATGCCCATGAACATCAGCACGATCAGCGCCGAACGGAACCGCTTCGGCGTCAGTTCGCTGTTGAGCGAAATGGTGTTCGGCATGATGCCGCCGATGCCGATGCCGGCGAAGAAGCGCAACACCATCATCTGTTCCATGGTGGTGGTCCAGGCCATCATCAGCGTCAGGATGCCGTAGAGCAGGGTGCCGCCGATGATCAGCGGCCGCCGTCCGTATTTGTCGCCGAGCCAGCCAAGCAGTGGGGCGCCGATGAAGATGCCCACCAGGTTGGCGCTGAGCACCGGCCCCATGGCACTGCGTTCCACACCCCACAGACGCGTCAGTTCGGGCGCGGCGAAGCCCAATGAATTGAGATCGAAGCCGTCGGCGAACATGGTAAGGAAACTCCAGAACAACAGCTGGAAGTTGAAGCGGCCCAGGCGCTGGCCATCGACGAAATCGTTCACCTGGTAGGATTGTGACATGCGAGCACCGTCTCGTTGGGGTTGGGCGGGCCATGGCGTGCAAGCCTCGAAACGGCGGAAGGACAGGCGGAAATACGCGATAGCGGCGTTTGGATGATATGAGTTGCCCCCCGGCAAGACAAGGCGCGGGCGCCGGACCGAGCGGTACTTATTGGGCGCGGGAAGAAGGTGCTAGGCTTGCGCCTCTATTAAGTGGTCCACCATCGAGGAACGAACATGACCCTGTTGCAACGAGCGTGGGTGCTGATGCTGGCGCTTGGCCTTGGCGCCTGCACGGACGACGCACGGGACACCGCCATCGCGCCGCCGCCGACCGGGGTGGCCACCCCTGCCGACCCCACGCCGTCCACTGCCTGCGCCGATGAAAACGGTATGGCGTACGTCTGCGGCCTGGTCAATGCCGAGGACATCCTGCCGCTCGGCGATACGCCCTGGGTGCTGGTGTCCGGCATGAACGGCGAGCTTGGCAACGATCCCTCGCGCAACGGCACGCTGCATCTGGTCAACCGCGCCACCCGTGAATGGCAGGTGCTGTTCCCGGGCAACGCGCCGCGTTTTCAATGGGACCAATCGCTCTATGGCGATTGCCCGGGCCCGCTGGACGCCGGCAATTTTTCCGCGCACGGCCTGGCCGTCAAGGCGCTCGACACGGGGCCGGCGCAATACCGTCTGTACATGACCAGCCACGGCGCGCGCGAAGCCGTGGAAGTGTTCGACATCGACGTGCTGCTGCAACCGACCATCGCGTGGGTGGGCTGCATTCCCATGCCCGCCACCTCGTGGACCAACAGCGTGGTGATACTCAACGACTGGGGTTTTTTCGCCACTCAGTTCATGGACCCCACCGGTTCCGGCATGCAGGGCGTGATCGATCGGGAAATCACCGGCCACGTATTCGAATGGCATCCGGATGGAGAGCTTGGCGTGCTGGCGGGCAGTGAGCTGTCCGGTCCCAACGGCATCGAGATTTCCGGCGACGAACGCTATCTGTTCGTCGCCGCCTTCGGCACCCAGGAAGTGGTGCGCTTCGACCGCGGCAGCCGGCCGCCGGACATCGAACGCGTCGACGTGGGCATTGCGCCCGACAATCTGCGCTGGAACGAACGCGGCACGCTGTACGCGGCCGGCGGCAACGTAACGCCGGATTGCAGCGGGCCGGTGTGCGGCGCGGGCTGGTCGGTGTGGGAAGTGGTGCCGTTCAGCATGCAGGCGGCGCGCATCGGCGGCGTGGACGCGAGCAATGGGCTGCCCGGCGTGAGCGTGGCCACGCAGATTGGCCGCGAACTCTGGATCGGCACCTACAGCGGCGATCGTATCGGCATCATCGCGCAGCCGTGACTGGTGCGCGTCAGCGCATGAGAAGCCCGGCACTCGCATCACTGCACGCCTGCAGACGCGCGTGCATAGGTCGGTGCTACCAGTTCAGGCGCAGGTTGCTGGTGATGAGCGCCGCCAGGGCGTCGGGCACTTCATATTCTCGCGCCAGGGCGGGCCAGCGTGCCACCGCGGCGGCCACGTCGTCGAGCACGTGATCCACCCAGCGCCGCGTGAACAAGGGGCTGAGTTTTTCGAAGGCATGGAAATCCGCGCGCGTGAAATGGTCGCGCTTGCCGTTGAGCAGCATCCAGTGGCAATCCACCCAGGGGCTGCCGGGCTTGTAGCTGTAGGCCAGATCGTAGGTGGGCGCCAGTGACCAGCGGCCTTGGTCGTCCATGACGAAGGCGAAATTCTTGGCGTGGTCGTCGTGGTTGCGCGCCATCACGTTGAACACCATGCGCCGGAACAACTGGCCGGCGGCGTCGGCGCCAAGCCGCAGTTGCCGCGCCACGCCGAACAGTTCCTCGTAGGAATAGCTGCCCGGCTGCTTGTAGCTGACGTGCGCCAGGCCGTTGAGCGTCTGCATGTGGATGCGGTGGTTGCCGATGCGGTCGAAGCGCTGCGTGAGGAAATGCCGGCGCCGGCCCTCGGGCAACAGACGGCAGGGCATCATGTCGATGCCGCAGGTGCGCGCCATCAGTGAATAGACGTATTCCATGGCGCTGTAGCCAAGCGGATCGCCGAAGGTTTCGCGGTCGCTGCGGTGTTCGGTCACTCCGTCGAACTTCAGTAGATAGTGGGTGAAGCCGGGCGGAATGCGCGCCTGCCCCGAGCGTACTTCGGTGAAGTCCTCATTGAAGGCAAGCACGGCCTTGGCCCGCGCGCCGCCCGCGCTCATGCCCACCGACAGCAGCGCCAGCATGGCTTCCTGGTCTTCCGCGCCGACGCCGTTCAGGGTCAGCGCGGGCGCCTGGCGCTGATCGAGGATGTCCTGCGCGATTTTGACCAAGGCGTCTATTGCCACCTGATCGCTCCCAAGACCGTGGATGCGGGTGGCGGGATGAAAGCCAAGCGCCCCCATGCCGCGTTCGCCGGTGTATTGCAGCCGTTGCAGGGGCGTGATGTCGGCTGGTGTCTTGCCCTGGCGGGCGATCCAGGCATTGAGCACCGCGTTGCCGAAATCGTCCGGCAGCGAATCGGCCACCAGTCCGGGCAAGCCTTTGAAGGCGGCGGGGTCCAGAGCGGGGAAGGTGTAGATCCGGTCGGACAGCGGCATGTGCAGCGGGGAAACTTCCAGGCCGCGTTCACGAAAGGCGGGTTCGTATTCGAAAGCCCCGAGCCGGCGCTCGCTGTCGTAGCTCAGCGCGCCCAATGTCTCGTTGCCGAACGTGACCTCGATTGCCTCTACCATGCGGAATCGTTCCCGGTGGGGGCGGGGATTGGCGTTTTGCCGGCACCGCCGCGTGCGCGCTGGCGGCGCCGGCCCTTGAGTTTGAGCAGTTGCCGGGGAGAGAGTTCGGGTTCCGGAAGGAAGAGTTCGAGCTGGCTGGCCAGGTCCAGCGCCTGCAGCACGGCGACCAGGGACAGCAGGGTGGCGCTGCCGTTTTCGACCGACTGCACCGCCTTGACGGACAGCCCGGCGCGCAGCGCGGTTTCCTTCTGCGTCAGGTTGCGGTTGAGCCGCGCCTGGCGGATGCGTTTGCCAAGCATCTCGCACAGGGCCGCGGGGCTCATGGTGTTGGCGCTTTTGCTATCGGTGCTGTTGCTATCACCGCTTTTGATGCTGGTGCTTTTGCTGCCCGTGCGTTGCATCGTAAACCCTCACGGAGGTCGGATAAGGCTGCGATTTAAGATATCTTATAAGGAGTTTTACAGGAATTTTTTCATATTAGATACCCTTTGAGGAATGTTGTAAATATTATTATTTAATGTATCCAGAAGGATATTTTATATGGACTTATCACATATAAAACGACTTATAGGGGATTTTAACTGAAAGATTTATGGGAAATTGTGTGAAACCGCACGATGCCCAAAAGAAAACCCCGCACGAGGCGGGGTTTTCAGCGTGGGATAACGGTCTGGTGCCGTTTGCTTGCTTATTCGCCGGTGGCGAAGCAGTAGAAGTAGCCGTTGCCGCCGGAGGCTTTCAGCTGTTCCACGCCGCAGCCACGGCTGTTGTGCGCCGCGTTCCAGGATTCGGCCATGGCGCCGCCGCCGGTGCGGTCCAGATGGCCCAGTACCGCGGCGCCGTCGCCGTTGGAGGTCCAGTTGTCGCAGGTGAATTCCGAGGCGGAGCCATCGGGGTTGCTGCCGGTGAGGATGTCGTGCTCGTTGGGCGTATCGCCCACGCCGTTGACCGTGCCGCCTTTTTCGGTGAGCGAGTTCTGTTTGGTCATCAGCACGTTGCTGTAGTGCAGGTGATCCACGCTGCGCGCCACCAGGGTGCCGTTGACGTTGTACCAGGGGCCGCTGCCGATGCGGTCGCGGGCATTGACGCCGCCGGCGCCGTTGGTGCTCAGGTAGGCGTGCCAGGTTTTGCCGGTGGAGCCGGCGGCTTCGGCCAGTGCCTGACAATGCGCATCGGCGCCCGCCAGACCGCCCAGATTGGCACCGTCGCCCAGCCCGACGCTGGTGACGAAGAAGCTCATGCTGGTGTCCTGCGGTGCTTGCTGGCCGCCGGGTTGTGCGAATACTGGAACGCTCAGCGCCAGCAGCGAGCAGGCCAGTGTCAATGATTGCAATTTCATGGGTTCCCCCCTGGGTTCATGTGTGCCTGTTGATTCGAATTGCATTAGGACAGGCAACCTAAAACGCGCCTGAAAGTCACATAGCCTTCCGGTATTGTCAAGCGTTTCAATTGACTGGACGTTACAGTCGCGCGGTCACTATGATGCCGGCGCAACAAGGGGGAAACCATGCGCAACCACGACGTCAGGAATCTGCAACCCAACCGCATGCGGCGGGCACTTTTGGCCGCGGTTCCCGCCCTGGGGCTGGGCACGCTGGTCCGCGCGCAACAGGCACCCACGATCCGGGTGAACAAACTGCACAACTTCGAAATCCGGGTGAGCGACCCGGCACGCAGCGTGGCGTTCTACCAGGAACTGTTCGGCATGCCGATACAGGCCAGGCAGGGCGACCGCTACATGATGAAGGTCGGCGATACCAACCAGTTCATGGCGATCCGCCGCGTCGAGGCGGGCGAAAGCCCGGCCATCACCTACATCGGCTACACGGTGGAGGACTACGATCTTGCGACCCAGCAGCAAGCGCTGGCCGCGCTTGGCTACACCACGATCGACCCTCCCGCGCCGCAAACGCCCGGCATCGAGAACGCCATGCACACCTGGGTGCGCATGCGCGGCGATACGCCGGAACTGTTTTTCGCGGATCCTCGCGGCTTGATCGTCCAGTTGAGCGATGCCAGCTATTGCGGCGGCAGCGGTCCGCTGGGCGCCGAATGTCCGGCGCCGGAAGCCGCGGCACCGGGCCTGTTCCGGTTGCAGGAGCTCAACCACTTCACCGCCTTTGTCAGCGATGGCGCGGGCGCCAATACCTATTACCAGGAAATCTTCGGTTTGAAGGTGCAGGCGTACCAGGGGCCGGGTTCCCCGGTGACCGGCATCGGCGATGGCCACCAGTTCGTGATGTATGCCGGCGGTCCGGCGCAGGACGGGCAGAAGGTACCGGCCAACCTGCATCACGGCAGTTTCAACATTTATGACTTCGATGTCGAAACGGTGTTGGGCAAGCTGACCGCCCATGGGCTGACGGCACGCCCCGATGGCGCCCAGGCTGGCCCGTTGATGCATTACATCAGTCTACGCCAGCCCGAGCGCGGCGGCGTCGAGGGGGGCACGCCGGAGCTGTATTTCACCGATCCCGACGGCATTCTGCTGCAGATGCAGGACGTTACCTACTGCGGCGGTGGCGGCTACCTGGGTTCGGAGTGTCTGGCAGGCTGAACGCTCGTTCTGTCTTTCCTGGTGCTCCCGCGAGGTTGCGGGAGCATTCCTTCCTGCTTTCTTCCACTGTGCCTTTGCGGTGCTACGGCGCGTCGAACAGACTGGCTTCGAACAGCGCGGCCAGCTGTGCCGGTTGCGACAGAAAGGGACTGTGGTCCGCTTCGATCTGCAGCAATTGTTCGCAAGGTTGGTGGGCCAGCATCCGATGCTGGTGCGCGAGCGGGATCACGCGGTCCTGCGTACAACTGACGTAACTGCGCGGCACCTGCGCGAAACGCCCGGCATCGAGTTTTACCCGCGCGGCAAGCGCCAGCATGGACTGCGTGCCGAGGGCGGCGGCGTGCGCCTGTGCCCGCCTGGGGGAAAGCGCGTTGTAGAAAAGCCCCGGGGCCAGTGCGGGATCCACGGTGCAGGTGCGTTTGTCGTCGCTTACCTGCAGCGCCAGTTCGATGCCCTGCGGGGCAGAGGCGCCGCGATTGCGTGCGATGAGGTCGAACACGCTGTCGCCGTCGCAGGGCAGGTAGGCGCACAGGTACAGCGCGCGGCGGATTGCCTCGGGTCGGTCGCTGCAGCATTGCGCCAGGATCATGCCGGCCATGCTGTGCGCCGCCACGCAGGCGGGTTCCCCAAGCGCGTCGAGCTGCGCCAGTACCGCCTCGACGTAAACGCGTAGGTTCACTTTGCGTGGCGGGTAGGGGCTGGTGCCGTGTCCCGGCAGATCGGGTGCCAGCACCTGATGGCCGCGCTGGCGCAGTAGTGCGGCCACCGCCTCCCACGCAGCGCCGCGGTGCCAGGCGCCGTGCAACAGCAGCAGGGGAGGCGTGTGTGCCATGGCCGATTCAGGCTCGGTGCGAATCGTCGCCGTTGCTGATGTCGTGGTTCATGTCCAGCGCCGGCGCGGCGTCGCGCGGTTTGCCCACCTTGACCGCCGGGATGCCGGCCACCGTGGTATGCGGGGGCACATCGTGCAGCACCACCGAGCCCGCGGCGATCTTGGCGCCTTCGCCGATGGTGACGTTGCCGAGCACGATGGCACCGGTGCTGATCAACACGCCCGAGCGGATCTTGGGGTGGCGGTCGCCCGATACCTTGCCGGTGCCGCCCAGCGTGACGCCCTGCATGAGCGAGATGTTGTCGGCCAGCACGCAGGTTTCGCCGATGACGATGCCGGTGGCGTGATCCACCAGGATGCCGGAGCCGATGCGGGCAGCGGGGTGGATGTCCACCGTGAACACCTGAGAGCTCTGGCTTTGCAGATACAGCGCCATGGCGATGCGATCGCGCCGCCACAGCCAATGCGCGGCACGGTAGGCCTGCAGGGCCTGGAAACCCTTGAAATACAGCAGCGCCGTGGAATAGAAGCGCACGGCGGGGTCGCGCTGGCGCACCGCCACCAGATCGTTTTCGAGCGCGGTGACGATGCCGGGATCGTCCAGGTGGGCCTCGACGATGATCTGGCGGATCACCTCCATCGGCATGTCGGAGCAGCTGAGTTTGGTGGCCAGCAGATCCGCGATGGCCGCGGAAAGACTGTCGTGACGCAGGATGCGGTCCGAGAAATACTTGCCCATGCCAGGCTCGTCCATCAGTTGTTCGGACACTTCCTGGCGAATGGTTTTCCAGAGATCGAGGTTCATTGCTTTCCCCGCCGTTGAATCGGAAAGGCCGGCGATTCTATAAAGCGGCGGGATGCAAGTCCAATGCGCTCTGGCCGGGCGTGTCGCGGGTTCTGGAGTTGTCGCGGCTTAACTGCTATCTTCGCGCACCCGTATTCCCGCGATCGACGGGTAGCGCGCTCCTTTCGATGCGCCTCTTTCTTTCGAAAAGTTTCTTGCCCTATGCCAGTCAACAACGTGGCGGTCATCGGCGGTGGCAGTTTCGGCACCGTGATTGCCAACATCATTGCTCACAACGGTCACTATACCCAGCTGTGGATGCGTGACGCCGAACAGGTCGAGTCACTCAACATGACTCGGGAGAACCAGCAGTATCTGCCTGGTTACGCCATCCATCCCATGGTGCAGGCGCAGCACGACCTGCACGCGGTGGTGCGCAGCGCCGACACGATCTTCATCGCGGTGCCGAGCGCCAGCTTCCGCTCTGTGGTGCGCCAGATGCAGCCCGACCTCAAGCCGGGCGTGATCTTCATCAGCGCCACCAAGGGCATCGAGGCGGTGACATTCAAACTGATGAGTCAAATTCTTGCCGAGGAAGTGCCGGGCTCGCGCATCGCTGTACTCAGCGGCCCCAACCTGGCCAAGGAGATTGCCCAGCGCAGTCCCACCGGCACGGTGGTGGCGAGCAACGACGGCGAAGTGCGGCGCATGGTGCAGGCCATGCTGCGTTCGGACACGTTCCGCGTATACGCGAATGACGACATGCTCGGCGTGGAACTGGGCGGCTCGCTGAAAAACATCTACGCCATCATCGCCGGCCTGGCCGCCTCCATCGGCATGGGCACCAACACCATTGCCATGCTGATCACCCGCGGCCTCACCGAGATGGCGCGTTTCGGCGTGTGCATGGGCGCCGATCCGATGACCTTCCTCGGGCTGTCCGGCGTGGGCGACCTGGTGGTCACCTGTTCCTCGCCGCTGAGTCGCAACTATCGCGTCGGCGAGGCGCTGGGGGAGGGCAAGGACATCGACAAGATCATCGCCGACCTGGGCCAGGTGGCGGAGGGCGTGAACACCCTCAAGCAGGTCAAGGAACGTGCCGACGAGTTGAAGGTGCCCATGCCTCTGTGCGCCTCCCTGTACGAGATCATCTATAACAAGGCTCCCATCGACCATATAATCGCGTCGCTGATGCTCGAAGAAACCGAGCTCGATGTCGAATTCGAGGTAGGCAAGGCCAAACTCCTCACGCATTGAGCCCCAGCCACGGACCATCCAGAGAGGACTCCATGAATCAGGACCAGATCAAGCAAAACCTGCTGTCTCCCGCGGCCTGGGTGCGCATATTGTTCATGGCGGGTTTCGCCGTGGCCATCTGGCTTACCCTGCTGGTGCTTGGCGTGGTGGTGCTGATGCAGGCACTGCTGGTGCTGATCACCGGCCTGCCCAACGCCAACCTGCAGCGCTTCGGCCTGGTGGCCGGCGCCTACCTGTTCGAACTGGTGCAGTTCCTGCTGTACAACACCGATGACAAACCGTTTCCGTTCGCGCCGTTTCCCGACCCGCCTGATGGGGACGATGACGACGACGATGATGACGATGACGATTGGAAAAACGGCCACGGCGGCGGGGTGAGCGGCATGCGGCCGTCAGTACCTCCCGCGCCGCCATCGGCGCCAACACCTCCACCGCCGCCGGTGCCGCCGATGTCGACGCCGCCGCCGGTACCTCCCGAAGAGCCCGGTATTGCAGAACCGCCGCCGCAAGACCGGCCGCTGCCATGAACCTCTATCTGCTGCGGCATGGCGAGGCCGAGGTGCGGGCTGCAAGCGACAGCCTGCGCCAGCTGACGCCGCGCGGTATAGAGGACGTTCACATGGTGGCCCGGCAGTTCGCCACCAAGGGCGTGGTATTGGAACGCTGCTTCGTCAGCCCCTATCTGCGGGCACAGCAGACCGCCAACGAGTTTCTGCGCGAACTGCACCAGGAGCCGCTCCGCGAGGAATGCAAGCTGCTTTCTCCGGAAGTCGGCGCTGTCGACGTCATGGCCTTTCTGCAGAATCTGCAGGAAAGCCATATCCTGCTGGTTGGGCACAATCCACTGCTGTCGGAACTGGCCTCCCTCCTTACCGAAGGCCGCATAGGCGAACTGCACATTCTCGGCACCGCCGAACTGGTGTGCATTGCACTCGACATCGTCGGGCTCGGCATGGGCGTGACGCCTTACCGTTTGCTGCCGAGCGACGCCGCCTGGCATGACTGAAGCCGCAGCGCCCGCCGTACCGGTGCGTGAATGGAGCCTGCGCCTGCATGACCGCGTGGTGGCGGGCAGGCTGTGGGGCGCGGAAGGCGCACCGCTGCTGCTGGCGCTGCACGGCTGGCGCGACAACGCCGCCACCTTCGATCGCCTGGCGCCGCGGCTTGCCGATTCGTTCCGGGTGCTGGCCCTGGACTTGCCGGGACACGGTCGCTCAGATCCCCGCCAGCGCGACGGCGGTTATGCCATCTGGTCCTATCTCGACGACGTGCTCGCCATCTTGCAGACGCTGGGCGAACCGCGCGTGCGGCTCCTGGGCCATTCCATGGGCGCGGCGGTGGCGTGTCTGTTTGCCGCCACGTTTCCCGAACGGGTGGAGAGCGTGGTGATGCTGGATGCGCTTGGGCCGTTGTCGGTGCCGCCCACGCAGGCGCCGGCGCAGTTGCGCAAGGCTTTGCTCCAGAAAGCCGATTGGAATCCCGCGCAGCGTAGTTACTATCCGAGCCGCGAGGCAGCGATCGAGGCGCGCGCCAGGGTGGGGCTGCGTTTCGACTCCGCGGCGCTGCTTGCCGCGCGTAACCTCGGGCAGGACGCGCAAGGCTGGTACTGGCAAAGCGACCGCCGCCTGGCGCGCGCCAATCCCTTGAGCCTCAGCGAAGAACAGGTACAGGCCTTCCTGCGTGAAATACGTTGCCCGGTATTGTTGGTGAAGGCCACGGGCGGCGACTACTGGCACAAGCACGCCGCCGCGTACGCTGAACGTCTGCGCTGCTTTGCGGCCATGCGGACCGTGGAGCTGCCCGGCCACCATCATCAGCACCTCGAAGGTGAGGTGGAAGCGGTGGCGCAGGCGGTGCGGGATTTTCTGGAACGATAGGGCGCCTGCGCGCGTTTCAGCGGATCAGCGACAGGAATTCGTTGCGGGTGCTCTGGCGGTCGCGGAAGCCGCCGAGCATGCAGGACGTGGTCATCACCGAGTTCTGTTTTTCCACGCCGCGCATCATCATGCACATGTGCTGCGATTCGATGATCACGCCAACGCCCTTGGCGCCGGTCTTTTCCATAATCGCCTGCGCGATCTGCTGGGTCAGCTGTTCCTGGATCTGCAGGCGGCGGGCGTACATATCGACGATGCGCGCCACTTTCGACAACCCCAGCACCACGCCGTCGGGCAGGTAGGCCACGTGGCACTTGCCGATGAACGGCAACAGGTGATGCTCGCACAGCGAATACAGTTCGATGTTCTTCACGATCACCATCTCGTTGGAGGTGGTGGGGAACAGCGCGCCGTTGATGATCTCGTCGATGTTCTGGTTGTAGCCGCGCGTCAGGAACTGCATCGCCTTGGCGGCCCGTTCGGGAGTGCCGACCAAACCCGGTCGGTCAAGATCCTCGCCGATCTCTGCAATGATTTTTGCGTAAGCGTCTTTCATAGGCATACTTCTTGATTGCGGATAAACTGCGCACCCTACTCGAATCACCAGACAGGGTAAAGTAGTGATGCCATCCCCCGCCGCCTCCAGTGCGCAGCATTATATCGCCATGGCGGCCGCCAGAATGGAAGCCGCCGGATTGTGCTTCGGCCACGGCACCGACAATGCCTGGGACGAGGCCTGTTGGCTGCTGGAAACCCTGCTGCGGCGCGAAGGCATCAGCGACATCCATGCCGACCTGCGCCTTACTCCCACCCAGACCGCGGCTGCCGACGCACTGCTCGACGTCCGCATCGCCACCCGCAAGCCCTTGGCATACCTGCTGCAGGAAGCCTGGTTCTGCGGCGTGCCGTTCTACGTGGACGAGCGGGTGCTGGTGCCACGCTCGCCGCTTGCCGAACTGATCACCAACGGTTTCGATCCGCTGTTGCGCCAGCCACCGCGCCGCATCCTCGATCTGTGCTGCGGCAGCGGCTGCATCGGCCTTGCTTGCGCGCTTGCCTTTCCCGAAGCGGAGGTGGTGCTGGCCGATCTGTCGGAAGATGCGCTGGCGGTGGCCGCGATCAATCGCGACAGTTTTGCGCTGGCGGAGCGGGTGAGTCTGGTGCAGTCCGATCTTTTTGCTTCACTCGAAGGGCGTTTCGATCTGATCGTGACCAATCCCCCCTACGTGGGCCAGGAGGAATACGACACGCTGCCCGAGGAATTCAAGCGTGAGCCGGCATTGGGGTTGGTGAGCGAGGATGCGGGCCTCGACATTCCACGGCGCATCCTGGTACAGGCGGCCGATTATCTCGAGCCTGAGGGCGTGCTGGTGCTGGAAACCGGTGCTACTTGGGAACTGCTGGCGGCGGCTTATCCGAAGTTGCCTTTTCTGTGGCTCGAATTCGAGCATGGGGGGGAAGGGGTTTGTGCGTTGCGCTGCGAGGAGTTGTTGGCGGGGCGTGCTGGGGGAATACTCTGAAACGTAGAGCCGTGCGTAGGGTAGCGAGCTTTTGAGGTGTGGGTGGCCCGCATCGAGTCTGATGCAGCCGGCGGCCGGGATAGGCCTTCGGGGGTACGCTGCAAGCACATCCATGTGGCGCTCGGCTCCGGGCCATCCCTGGCCCTCCGACGCCCCCCGAAGGCCTATCCCGGCCACCGGCTGCAGATCTTCGGCATCGTGGTTACGCACGAGATCGTTTAGTTAGTGCTCAGTGAACCAGACGTTGAAACTGAGCCCGAATTCTCGTGCGTAACACTGAAGTCCAATGCCAAGCCTCTGTCGTCCCTGTTGCCCAGCCAGGGGCGTCGTAGGGCCAGGGATGGCCCGGAGCCGAGCGCCCCAGGGATGGGCTTGCAGCGTACCCTGGCTGGGCAACAGGGACGACAGGGGCGCAACGGTATCGATGCGGACCTTTGCCCTCCTGGATAGTCAACCACCACCCTCCCGATGCTGCCTGAGTAATTCGACAAACACCTGCGCCGCCTTATGTAAGCTGCGCCGCGCATGGTGGATCAGCATCAAGCGCCGTTCTAGGTGCAGTTCGGGGACTGGGAGAATCTGCAGGGAGCCATCGCCCAGCATGGTGGCAGGCAACACGCTCCAGGAAATCCCGATGCCTACCAGCGCCTTCAGCGTTTCCAGATTGTCCGTACTCAAATCCTGATCGAGGTTCAGCACATGGCCCTGACGCTGAAACGCCTCGCGCACGATGCGCCCGGTGTAGAAACGCGCATCGGGCAGAATAGCCGGGTAGGGCGCCAACTCGGCAAGCGCCACGCCTTGCCGCATTGCCAACGGATGATCGGGCGCCACCACCACTTCCAGCCGATCGTGCCAGATTGCTTCCCCCACCAGATTGTCGTCGTGCGGTTCTTCCTCGGTGGTCACCCCCAGGTCGGCGTCGCCATGGACAACGGCCCGGTGCGCCTCCTGCGAATTCATGAAGCGCAATTGCAGCCGCACCTGCGGATAGCGCCGCTTGTAGTCGCGCAGCACGGCGGGCAGCCGGTGCAGGCCGATGTGGTGGCTGGTGACCAGCCGCAGTGTGCCTTGCACGGTGCTGGCCAGATCGTGAACGGCCTGCGTGCCGGCGTCCAGCAGCGCCAGCACCTGCCGCGCATAGGGCAAGAGGCAGCGTCCCGCTTCGGTGGGCAGCAGGCGGCGGCCGATGCGGTCGAACAGCGGCTGGCCCAGTTGTTCTTCCAGCGTCTGGATGCGCCGCGTTACCGCGGGTTGCGTAAGGAATAGGTGCTCGGCGGCGAGCGAAACCGATTCGAGTTCCGCCACGGCGACAAAGGCTTTCAATTGGTGGGTGTCCATGGCGTGAATCATAAAACATATTTATATGAAATATAAAAAATATAAATTTGTTTTATGAATAAGCGGCGCGTAAGGTGAACAGCAATCGGGGTAGCGGCGGCTGTGCGCATGGTGCCGCGGCGGGTGAAGCGCTATAATGCCGCGCTTTTTTTGTGGCCTTGCCCTTGGCGGGCCACCGTTATGGGTCGTCGCTGGCGCGACGACAAAAATCGCTCCAGGCGATTCTTTGTGGGTGTTGGGAATTTTCTATGTCTGGCAATAGTTTCGGCAGGTTGTTCTGCGTGACGACCTTCGGGGAAAGTCACGGTCCTGCGCTTGGCTGCATCGTCGATGGCTGCCCTCCCGGCCTGCCACTTGCCGAGGCTGACCTGCAGCATGACCTCGACCGCCGCCGTCCCGGCACTTCGCGCTATACCACCCAGCGTCAGGAAGCGGACCAGGTGCGGATACTGTCCGGCGTCTTCGAAGGACGCACCACGGGCACGCCGATTGGCCTGTTGATCGAGAACACCGACCAGAAGAGCAAAGACTACGGCAACATCAAGGACCTGTTCCGCCCCGCGCATGCGGACTACGCCTACACCCAGAAATACGGCCTGCGCGATTATCGCGGCGGCGGGCGTTCCTCGGCGCGGGAAACCGCCATGCGGGTGGCGGCGGGCGCCATTGCCAAGAAATACCTGCACGAGCGCCACGGCGTCGTGATACGCGGCTACCTGTCGCAGCTTGGGCCGATCCAGCTGGAGCTGGTGGATTGGGCGCAGGTGGAGCAGAACCCGTTCTTCTGTCCCGATCCTGCCAAGGTGCCGGAGCTGGAAGCCTACATGGCCGCCCTCAGCAAGGAAGGCAATTCCATCGGCGCGCGCATCACCGTGGTGGCGAGCGGTGTGCCGGTGGGGCTTGGCGAGCCGGTGTTCGACCGCCTCGATGCGGAACTGGCGCATGGTCTGATGAGCATCAACGCCGTCAAGGGCGTGGAGATCGGTGCCGGTTTCGGCGCGGTTACCCAGAAGGGCACGGAACATCGCGACGAGCTCAGCCCCGCGGGGTTCCTGAGCAACCAGGCCGGCGGCATCGTCGGCGGCATCAGCACCGGGCAGGACATCGTGGCGCACATTGCGCTCAAGCCCACGTCCAGCATCCGCATTCCGGGCCGTACCATCGACGTGCAGGGCCAGCCGGCGGAGATCGTGACCACGGGCCGGCACGACCCCTGCGTCGGCATCCGCGCCACGCCGATTGCCGAAGCCATGATGGCGCTGACTTTGATGGATCATCTGTTGCGCCACCGCGCGCAGAACCAGGACGTGCGCTGCACGACCCCGGTGATTCCGGCGCAGGCACCACGGGACTGACACATAATCAACTTTAGCTATAAATCATAATCTATTGAAATTAAAAGAGAACGCTATGTCTGGTAAAACGCTCTACGACAAACTCTGGGAATCGCATCGGGTCACCGAGCTCGACAACGGCACGTCTCTGATCTACATCGATCTGCACTTCCTGCACGAGGTCACCTCGCCCCAGGCGTTCGAAGGCCTGCGCCTGGCGGGCCGTCAGCCGTGGCGCGCCGCGGCCAACATGGCCACGCCGGATCACAACGTGCCCACCACGCTGAATGAACGTTCACGTGGCGTGGAAGGCATCATCGATCCGATCTCGCGCATCCAGGTGAAAACGCTGGGCACCAACTGCAACGATTTCGGCATCACCGAGTTCGGCATCGACGACACCCGCCACGGCATCGTGCACGTGATCGGGCCGGAGCAGGGCCGCACCCTGCCGGGCATGACCATCGTCTGCGGCGATTCGCACACCTCCACCCACGGCGCGCTTGGCGCGCTGGCGCACGGCATCGGCACCTCCGAAGTCGAGCACGTGCTTGCCACCCAGTGCCTGGTGCAGCGCAAGGCCAAGAACATGCTGGTGAAGGTCAACGGCACGCTCAAGCCGGGCATCACCGCCAAGGACGTGATCCTGGCCATCATCGGCAGGATCGGCACCGCCGGCGGCACCGGCTACACCATCGAATTCGGTGGCGACGTGATCCGTGGCCTGTCCGTGGAAGGCCGCATGACGGTATGCAACATGGCCATCGAAGCCGGCGCGCGCGCCGGCCTGGTGGCGGTGGATGACAAGACCATCGAGTATCTGCGCGGCCGTCCCTACGCGCCCAAGGGCGAGCAGTGGGAACAGGCGGCGGCGGTGTGGCGCACGCTGGTAAGCGATGCGGACGCCCACTTCGACGCGGTAGTCGAGCTGGAAGGCGGCGACATCGTGCCGCAGGTCAGCTGGGGCACGTCCCCGGAAATGGTCGCCCCGATCACCGGCGTGGTGCCGGATCCGGAACAGGCGTCCAGCGAGGCCAAGAAGGGCAACTATCGCCAGGCGCTCAAGTACATGGGCCTGAGCGCGGGCACGCCGATCACCGACATCGAACTGGATCGCGTGTTCATCGGTTCCTGCACCAACTCGCGTATCGAGGATCTGCGCGCCGCCGCCGCCGTGGTCAAGGGCCGCAAGGTGGCGGCCAACATCAAACAGGCGCTGGTGGTGCCCGGTTCCGGACTGGTGAAGGCACAGGCGGAACAGGAAGGGCTGGACAAGGTATTCAGGGACGCCGGCCTCGAATGGCGTGAGCCGGGTTGTTCCATGTGCCTGGCCATGAACGCCGACCAGTTGGGACAGGGCGAGCATTGCGCGTCCACCTCGAACCGCAACTTCGAAGGGCGCCAGGGCTTCGGCGGACGCACCCATCTGGTCAGCCCGGCCATGGCGGCCGCGGCGGCGGTGTTCGGCCGTTTCGTGGATGTGCGCCAAGTAGAACTGCACTGATATCAGCCAATTAGCATAGAAAGTTAAAACTATCATGAAAAAATTCGTTTCTGAAAAAGGGCGGGTGCTGCCGCTGGATCGGGCCAATGTCGACACCGACTACATCATCCCCAAGCAGTTTCTCAAATCGATCAAGCGCACCGGCTTCGGCAAGAACCTGTTCGACGAAGCGCGCTATCTCGACAAGGGCGAGCCGGACCAGGATTGCAGCACGCGGCCGCTGAACCCGGATTTCGTGGGCAACCAGCCGCGCTACCAGGGCGCCTCGATCCTGCTGGCGCGGGAGAACTTCGGCTGCGGTTCCAGCCGCGAGCACGCGCCCTGGGCCTTGGATGACTACGGCATCCGTTGCATCATTGCCCCGAGCTTTGCCGATATTTTCTTCAATAACTGCATTAAGAATGGCATATTACTGATTGTTTTGGATGAGGAAACTGTCGAGCAGCTGTTCCAGGAAACCTTCGCCAACGACGGCTACACCCTGGACGTGGACCTCAATGAGCAACGCATCACCAAGCCCGATGGCAGTGTGATCCCCTTCGACGTGGAAGCCTCGCGCAAGCACATACTGCTCAACGGCCTGGACGATATCGGGCTGACCATGCAGCACGCCGAGGCCATCAAACGCTTCGAACAGAACTGGCGGCAAAGTTCCCCCTGGCTCTTTTCCTGAGCCGGGCGCGGCGTTCGCGCCGCACTTTTCCGAGCTCGCCCGGGTCGCTCGGCACACCAATGACCCGGTACTCAGCTGAAAGCGCTCTGGCGCGGAGTAAAGTGAAATGAGCAAGAAGTACAACGTTGCGGTTGTCGGCGCCACGGGGGCGGTGGGCAGGACCATCATCAGGATCCTGGAGCAACGCAAGTTTCCGGTGGACAACCTGTATCTGCTGGCAAGCGAGCGCAGCGCGGGCGAAACCATCACCTTCAACAGGAAGGAATACACCGTCGAGAACCTGGCCGACTTCGATTTCAGCAAGGCGCAGATCGGTCTGTTCTCGCCGGGTGCCAGCGTGTCCGCCGTGTATGCGCCCAAGGCCGGCGCCGCCGGCTGCATCGTGATCGACAACACCTCGCAGTTCCGCTACGACGAGGACATTCCGCTGGTGGTGCCCGAAGTGAATGCGCACGCCATTGCCCGCTACAAGCCGCGCAACATCATCGCCAACCCCAACTGCTCCACCATTCAGATGCTGGTGGCGCTCAAGCCGATCCAGGACAAGGTGGGTATCGCCCGCATCAACGTGGCCACCTACCAGAGCGTGTCCGGCACCGGCAAGGAAGCGATCGACGAGCTGGCCAGCCAGACCGCGCAGCTGCTCAACGGCCGTGAAGCGGAAGTGAAGGTGTATCCCAAACAGATCGCCTTCAACGTGCTGCCGCAGATCGACGTGTTCCAGGACAACGGCTACACCAAGGAAGAAATGAAGATGGTGTGGGAAACGCACAAGATCATGGAAGACGACAACATCCTGGTGAACCCCACCTGCGTGCGGGTGCCGGTGTTCTATTCGCATTCGGAAGCGGTGCACATCGAAACCCGCGAACCGATCAGCGTGGAAGACGTGCGCGCGCTGCTGGCCAAGGCGCCGGGCGTGAAACTGCTCGACAAGCAGGAAAACGGCGGCTATCCCACGCCGATCCCCGAAGGCACCGACCGCGACGAAGTCTGGGTGGGACGCATCCGCAAGGACATCAGCCATCCCAACGGCATCAATTTGTGGGTGGTGTCCGACAACCTGCGCAAGGGTGCCGCGCTGAACTCGGTGCAGATTGCCGAGGTGTTGATAAAAGACTACATCTGATAGATACTTGCGGCCTGTTTTGAATGTACTTTTTAAGTACACTGCAGGCCGCCTTTTATGCATGTCCGCCTCGATGCTTTGAACAGCGCCATCCGCTGCGCTGCCGCCGGTTTCATCGCCACCTCGCTGACGTTGTTCCCCTTGCGCCTGTGGGCGCTCGAACTGGGCGACCTGACGCTCGAATCTCCTCCCGGCCAACCCTTGCAGGCGCGTATCGCGCTCACCGATCTTGGCACCGTGGCGCCGGGCGATGTCACGGTAACACTTGGCAGTGAAGCCGCCTTTGCCCAAGCCGGCCTGAATTACGCCGTCTTTCTTTCCACCCTGGATTTTTCGGTGCGGCCCGATGCCGGCGGCGCCGTGGTCGATATCCGCAGCAGCGCCAGTCCTTCCGCCACCACGCTTGCCTTCGTGGTGGAAGCCACCTGGCCACAGGGTAGCGCCAGCAAAACCTACACGCTGGCCCTGGCGCCGTCCGCCGTCGCGGGGGCGCAGGCCGGCAATGCCGCCGATGGCGTTACCGTCGATCGTGGCGACACGCTGTGGAACATTGCCGAACGCACCCGCCCAAGCGCCGCGCTCAGCGTGCAGCAGATGATGGTGGCACTGCACGAGGCCAATCCGGGCGCCTTTGCCGGCAACGACATCAATCGTCTCCTCAGTGGCCAGGTGCTGCGCATTCCAAGCGAAGAGGAAGTGCGCCGCATCGAACCGGCCGCGGCGCTTGCCCGCGTCAATGCGCAAGGCGTGCTCGGCACGCAGCCGCTCAGCGTGCCGGCGGCGGCAGCCGGGCAGGGCGGCGGACGCGACGAATTGACGATACTCAGCGGCGACCAGGGGCTGGCCGGCGGCAGCGCCGACCTGGAAGCCACCATCGCCCAGCTCGAGAACGAACTGATGCTGAGCGAGGAAAACCTCGACCGCGCGCGCCTGGAAAACCGCGAGTTGACCGAACGGTTGACCATGCTTGAAGAGCAGATCGTCATCCTGCAGAACATCATCACCATCGAAGACGAACGCCTGGCGCAGATGCAGACCGATCTGGCGCGGCAGGCGGAAGATGCCGCGCGTGCGCTGCTGGAACAGCGCGAGAGCAGCAATGGCGTACTTGACCTGTTGCGCGGCAGCCCGCTCAAGTGGGTGGTGGGGCTTGGCGGTGTGGTGGTGCTTGCACTTGGCGGCATGGCGCTTGCCAACAACCGCCGGCGCCAGGCGCTGGCGGATGCCGATGAATACGCGTTCGAGGACGACCTGGACGACGATCTGGAAATACCGGACCTGAGCGAGGCCGGCGCCGTGATCGGCGCGCCGCTGCCGCCGGAAACCGAAACTACGGGCGATGAGCGTTTGCTGATGAGCAGCCGTTACCGCCATCCGGACGATCCCGACGACGGCGACACCTTCGGCGAAGGCGAGCAGGTGGATCTGGAACGTGCGATCGCCGACGCCGGCGAGGGCCCCACCCTGGAACTGGATACGCTGGATTTGAGCGGGCTCGCCTTTGACGACACCACCGTGGTGCCGGAAGACGAGGACGAACCTTCCCTTTACCCCGAGCGCGCCGAAACCGCGAGCGACACCAAGCTCGATCTCGCCGTGGCCTATGAGGCCATGGGCGACCTGCCGGGCGCCCTGGAAATCCTCGACCAGGTGCTGGTGTCGGGCGATGAGGCACAGCAGGCGGAAGCCCAGCGCCTGAAGGAAAAATGGCAGGACGCCTGAGTCCGGCACCTCCATGATGTCCTTGGAATCCCCAGCGCGGCGCGTGGCGCTTGGCGTCGAATACAACGGCGCCGCCTTCAATGGCTGGCAGGCGCAGGCAAGTCCGCGCGTGGCCACGGTGCAGGAAAGCCTCGAAACCGCGCTTGCCGCCATCGCCGCCGCCCCGCTGCGCGTCAATTGCGCCGGCCGCACCGATGCCGGCGTGCATGCCAGCTGGCAGGTGGTGCATTTCGATCCCCCCACTGAGCGTCCGCTCAAGGCCTGGGTGCGCGGGGTCAATTCGCTGTTGCCACCGCAGGTGGCGGTGCGCTGGGCGCATGAGGTGCCGGATGATTTCCATGCCCGCTTCAGCGCGCTGAGCCGTTGTTATCGCTATCTCATCTTCAATGCCCCGGCGCGCGCCGGACGTCTGGCGTCGCTGGTCACCTCGCATTTTGCGCCGCTCGACGCAGCGCGCATGCGGCAGGCGGGGCAGTATCTGCTCGGCGAACACGATTTCAGCGCCTATCGCGGCGCGGGCTGCCAGTCGCGCACGCCGATGCGCAACGTGCTCGCGCTCGACGTGGAACGCCTTGGCGACTATGTCAGCGTGACCATCGAAGCCAATGCGTTTCTGCTGCACATGGTGCGCAACATCGTCGGCATGCTGCTGGCCGTGGGCGAGGGTGTGCGCGAGCCGCAGTGGGCGGCCGAACTGCTGGCCGGCAGGGACCGGCGCCTGGCCGCCAAAACCGCGCCGGCGGCAGGGCTGACCCTGGTGGGCGTGCGTTATCCGGCGCATTTCGCGTTGCCCGAGCCGGACCTGGCGGCATTGCCATTCGCATAGGCTTGCGGGGCGGGTTTTGTTAGAATCCTTCGGTTGAATCACCAGAGTTTCCCGTGTCCCTTCGTATCCGAGTCAAGATTTGCGGTATCACCCGTTCCGAGGACGCCATGGTGGCCGCGGAGGCGGGCGCGGATGCCATTGGGCTCGTGTTCTATCCGCCCAGCCCGCGTGCCGTGAGCCTGGAACAGGCGCGCGAGATCCTGCGGGAACTGCCGCCGTTCGTCACCGCCGTGGGGCTGTTCGTCAATCCGGGCGAGACGGAAGTGAATGCAGCGCTGGCGGCGTTGCCGCTGGATATCCTGCAGTTCCATGGCGATGAATCCCCGCAGTTCTGCGCAGGTTTTGCGCGGCCCTACATCAAGGCGCTGCGGGTGGTGCCTGGCATGGATCTGGCGGCGGCCAGGGTGCGTTATGCGGACGGCCGCGGCGTGCTGTTCGACGCCTGGCACGAAGCGCTTTATGGCGGTACGGGGGAGAGTTTCGATTGGTCGCTGCTGCAGCCCGTGCGTGGGCAGGGGCGCACCATTCTCGCGGGAGGCCTGCGCGTCGACAACGTGGCGCAGGCCTGCCGCGCGGTAGGACCCTGGGCGGTGGACGTCAGCTCGGGTGTGGAAGAGGCGCCGGGCATCAAGTCGGCAGCCCTGATAAGAAAATTCATCGATGAGGTACACCATGTCTGAAGCGGTCAAGAACGCCGGCCGGTACGCCTACCCCGACGCCCACGGGCATTTCGGCCCTTACGGCGGCATCTTCGTCGGCGAGACGCTGATGCCGGCGCTCGAGGAGCTGAACCGCCAGTACGCGCGGCTCAAGGAAGACCCGGCGTTCTGGGCCGAATTCGACTACGACCTCGCGCACTACGTGGGCCGGCCCTCGCCGCTGTATTTCGCCGAACGCCTCAGCGACCGGCTCGGCGGCGCCCGTATCTACCTCAAGCGCGAGGATCTGAACCATACCGGCGCGCACAAGGTGAACAACACCATCGGCCAGGCGCTGTTGGCTCGCGCCATGGGCAAGCGCCGCATCATCGCCGAAACCGGCGCCGGCCAGCACGGCGTGGCCACCGCCACCGTGGCCGCGCGGCTGGGGCTCGAATGCCACGTGTTCATGGGCACCGAGGACATCCGGCGCCAGAGCGCCAACGTGTACCGCATGAAGATGCTCGGTGCCAACGTGGTGGGTGTGAACTCCGGTTCCTGCACGCTCAAGGACGCCATGAACGAAGCCATGCGCGACTGGGCCACCAACGTCGACAACACCTACTACATCATCGGCACCGTGGCGGGGCCGCATCCGTATCCGATGCTGGTGCGCGATTTCCAGAGCATCATCGGCCGCGAGGTGAAGGAGCAGAGCCTGAAGCAGTGCGGCCGCCTGCCGGATTCGCTGGTGGCCTGCGTGGGCGGCGGTTCCAATGCCATCGGCCTGTTCTATCCCTTCATCGAAGACAGCGCGGTGCGCATGGTCGGCGTGGAAGCGGGCGGCCTTGGCCTCAGCACGGGCCGGCACGCGGCGTCGCTGTCCGCCGGCCAGCCCGGCGTGCTGCATGGCAACCGCACGTACCTGATGAACGACGCCGACGGCCAGATACTCGACACCCATTCGGTGTCCGCCGGTCTCGACTATCCCGGCGTCGGCCCCGAACACAGCTGGCTCAAGGACATCGCGCGCGCCGAATACACGGCGGTGACGGACGATGAAGCGCTGGATGCCTTCCGTACCCTGACGCGCATCGAGGGTATAATTCCCGCGCTCGAATCGAGCCACGCCATCGCCTACGCGATCAAGGCGGCGCCGACGCTGCCGCGGGACCACCTGATGGTGGTCAACCTGTCCGGCCGCGGCGACAAGGATCTGCACACCGTGGCCGAGATCGATCAGATAAAAATCTAAAACACCAAAACATCAAAATAAAAGCACCACCGCTTATTTAGCAAAGCCGAGCATCCTATGAGTCGTATTCAAGCCACTTTCGCACGTCTGCAGGCCGCCGGCCGCAAGGCCCTGATTCCCTATATGACGGCGGGCGATCCGGATCTCGATACCACCCTGGGCCTGATGCACGCCCTGGTGGCAAATGGCGCCGACGTGATCGAACTGGGTTTTCCCTTCAGCGATCCATCCTCGGACGGCCCGGTGATCCAGCGTGCCGTGGAACGCGCGCTGGCGCGCAAGACGCATCTGGCCGGCGTGCTGGAAACCGTGGCGCGTTTTCGCGAGCGCGATACCCAGACGCCGGTGGTGCTGATGGGCTACCTGAATCCGGTGGAATGCATGGGCTACCAGCATTTTGCCGAGCGGGCACGCAGCGCCGGTGTGGACGGCGTGCTGATCGTGGATATGCCGCCGGAGGAATCGCACGCGCTCAAGAGCGTATTGCAGCAGGCCGGGCTCGACACCATTTTCCTGGTAGCGCCCACCACCAATCCCGAACGCATGGCAACGATCTGCCGGCAAAGCAGCGGTTATGTGTACTACGTCTCGCTCAAGGGCGTTACCGGCGCCGCGCACCTGGACATCGACTCGGTGGAGAGTAACCTGGCCATCCTGCGCCAGCACACCACGCTGCCGATCGGCGTGGGCTTCGGCATTCGCGACGGCCAGAGCGCCGCACGCATCGCCGCCGTGGCCGATGCCATCGTGGTGGGCAGCGCCCTGGTGGCACGCATCGGCGAACTGCAGCCCGCTCAAGCCTACACCCACGACGCGCTGCGCCAGCAGACCGCGCTGATCGCCGAGATGCGCGCGGCCATGGACGCCAACGCCAACTGACATTGATTCCGGAGAGGCACGCCTTTCCCCACACGAAGGTAACTGCCATGAGCAGATGGATAGACAAGATTCTGCCGGCGATGGTCAAGACCAGCGCCACCGACCGCACCCGCAGCGTCCCCGAGGGACTGTGGAAGAAGTGCCCGCGATGCGAAGCGGTGCTGTACCGCGACAACCTGCGCGACAACCAGGAAGTGTGTCCCAAGTGCGATCATCACATGCGCATTTCGGCGCGGCAGCGCCTGGACCTGTTCCTGGATCCGGAAGGCCGCGAGGAAATCGGGGCCGACATCGAGCCTACCGACATCCTCAAGTTCCGCGACCTCAAGCGCTACCGCGACCGCCTCACCGCCGCCGCCAAGGCCACCGGTGAAAAGGATGCGCTGGTGGTGATGCAGGGCCAGTTGCAGGGGCGTCCCGTGGTCAGCGCCGCGTTCGAGTTCGGCTTCATCGGCGGTTCGATGGGGTCGGTGGTGGGGCACAAGTTCGTCATGGCGGTCAATCGCTGCCTGGAGCAGAACCTGCCGTTCGTCTGTTTTGCCACCAGCGGCGGCGCACGCATGCAGGAAGCGCTGATATCGCTGATGCAGATGGCCAAGACCGCCGCGGCGCTCGAGCGCATGAAACAGCACGGACTGCTCTATATTTCCGTACTGGTCGATCCAGTATATGGCGGCGTGTCGGCCAGCCTGGCGATGCTGGGCGACGTCAACATCGCCGAGCCGCGAGCCTTCATCGGCTTTGCGGGGCAGGACGTGATCCGCCAGACCGTGCGGGAAAAACTGCCCGAAGGCTTCCAGCGCAGCGAATTCCTGCTGGAACACGGCGCCATCGACATGATCGTGCACCGCCACCAGATGCGTGAGCGCGTCGCCTCGCTGATCGGCAAGTTCATGCCCGAGCCGATGCGTGGCGAACTGGTCAACGGCGAGCTCTGATCCTTTTCCGCACTTTTTCACAGGAGGGCGGCGAACAGGCCGTCACGCGTTCATGCAAGCCGATTTCGACCGACAGAACCTGGACCAGTGGCTGGCCTGGCTGGAAAAACTGCATCCGAGCACCATCGATCTGGGGCTGGAGCGCGTGCGCCGGGTGTTCGAGCGCCTGCAGCTGGATCTGCGCCCGATCCACTGCGTCATCGTCGGCGGCACCAATGGCAAGGGCTCCACGGTGGCCATGCTGGCCGCCACGCTGAGCGCCGCCGGCCATACGGTGGGCACATATACCTCGCCGCACCTGTTGCGCTACAACGAACGCGTCTGCCTAGATGGCGAACCGGTGGATGACGCCTCGCTGTGCGCCGCCTTCAACGCGGTGGAAGCGGTGCGCGGCGACGTGTCGCTCACCTATTTCGAATATGGCACGCTGGCGGCGCTGGTGCTGTTCGCCGCGCGCCAGCCCGAGTACCTGATTCTGGAAGTCGGCCTTGGCGGCCGCCTCGATGCGGTGAACATCGTCGAGCCGGCGCTCAGCATTCTCACCAACGTGGCACTCGACCACGTCGACTGGCTCGGCAGCACGCGCGAGGCGATCGGCCGGGAAAAAGCCGGTATTTTTCGCGCCGGCAAGCCGGCGGTGTATGGCGAGACCGACGCGCCGGACAGCGTGTTGCAAACCGCCAGGGCCTTCGGCACCCGCCTGTTGCGCAAGGGTGTCGACTACACCTGGGAGGAACACGGCGACACCTGGACCTGGCGCGGCCATGACGCGCAGGGGCAGGCGCTGGAATTCGCCGCGTTGCCGCGCAACGGCTTTCCGTTCGACAACGCCGCCGCCGTGGTGCAGGCCCTGCAATACCTGAGCCCGGCGCTGCCGGAAGCGGCGCTGCGCCAGGGCCTGCGCGACATCGTGGTACCGGGGCGCTTCCAGGAACTGCGCCATGCGGAGCGCAAGGTGATCCTGGACGTGGCCCACAACCCGCATGCCGCCGCCAATCTGGCGCACAATCTGCGCACCCGCCTGGGGGGTGGGCGCGTGCTGATGGTGCTGGCCATGCTGGGTGACAAAGACAGCGCTGGCGTGATCTCCCTGCTGGCGCCCCAGGCGGATCGGCTGTATGCCGCACCGCTTGGCGGAGAACGAGGATCGTCCGCCGAAATCATATATAATCACGCCCGCAAACTCGGCCACGCCCAGGTCAGTCGTCATGACAGCGTGGCCGCTGCGTTCCAGGCCGCGCTTGCCGACAGCGAGCCGGCGGACACCATTGTCGTCACCGGGTCCTTTCATACCGTGGCGGCCGTACTGGAGTTGATTTGAATCAGGCAATGAAACAACGGCTCATCGGCACCCTGGTGCTGGTTTGCCTGGCGCTGATTTTCATCCCCATGCTGCTGGACGGCGAGGGCATCCGCCCGCCGGCCATGAATCTCGACTTTCCGCCGCCCCCGCGTATCGATACGCCCGACTTCACCGAGCCGGTGCGTCCCGCGCTGGTCGAGGACACGATCGTGGCCGACGCCCCAAGCCAGCCGCAGCTGGATCTGCCGCCCTTTGTCGCGGAGGAAACGCCGGATGCCATTGCGGCGGATCAGGCGCAAACCGATGGCGCCACCGCGCCCGCGGCAAACGAGCCGCCCGCTGTCGCGCCGGCTCCCGCCGAACCCACGCCGGCGCCTGCCGTGGCGGCGCCGAGCGCCGAACAGGTGCCCGCCATCGATGCCGCGGGCCTGCCCGAGGGCTGGGTGGTGCGGTTGGGCCTCTTTGGCGAACGCCGCAATGCCGACAAGCTGCTCAATGACCTGCTTGCCGCCGATTACAAGGCTTATCTGGAGCCCGTCGCCACCGCGCAGGGCCGCATGAACGGCGTGTTCGTCGGTCCCCTGGCCACGCGGGCGGAAGCGGGCGCGCTGCAGCAGGAATTGAAATCCCGCTTCAAGCTGGATGGCATGGTCAGCCGTTTCAGCCTCGACACCAGCCCTTGAGGGGCCACGCCACGATGGTTCCGCAAGCGATGCGACGCTGGCACATAGGCTTTCGTCATGGCCGTGGCTGACGTCATCGTCGTGACCGTGGTGGTGCTGTCCTGCCTGTACGGGATATTGCGCGGGCTGGTCAAGGAAGCGCTGTCGCTGTTCTTCTGGGTGGCGGCCGGCGTGCTGGCGGTGAGCTTCAACGAATTGGTGGGCAGTTGGCTGCAGGGCCTCATTGCCAACGCGGCGGCGCGCAAGCTGGCCGCAATAGCACTGATTTTCGTGGTGACCATTTTCGGCGGCGGCCTGCTTGCCAACCTGATTTCGAAATTCACCAGCGCCATCGGCCTGGGCGGCGCCGACCGCGCCCTCGGTGCGCTGTTCGGCCTGATCCGCGGCGTGCTGGTGGTCACTGTGCTGGCCGTGCTGCTGGCCCAGTTCGATCTTGGCCGGCAGTGGTACGACGACGCGCTCAGCGTGCCGTACCTGCTCAGCCTGGCCGATTATCTCGGAGGGCTGCTGGGCATCGATCCCGGCGCCCTGCGCCCAGGGCCTGGCCAGCCCGTTTGAACAGCAACGCTTCAGGAGTCGATACATGTGCGGAATAGTGGGGATCGTCGGCAGGTCGAACGTCAATCTGGCGCTCTATGACAGCCTCACGGTGCTGCAGCACCGGGGGCAGGATGCCGCCGGCATCATGACCTGTGAAGGCAACCACGTGAACCTGCGCAAGGACAACGGCCTGGTGCGCGACGTGTTCCACACCCGCCACATGAAGCAATTGCTGGGCAACATGGGCATCGGCCATGTGCGTTATCCCACCGCCGGCAATTCCAGCGCCGCGCAGGCGCAGCCGCTGTACGTGAATTCGCCGTATGGCATCGCCCTGGCGCACAACGGCAACCTGACCAATTCCGACGAGCTGTCCCGGGACATCTACCGCGACGATCTGCGGCATTTGAACACCGATTCCGATTCCGAGGTGCTGCTCAACGTGTTCGCCCACGAACTGCAGCTGCTCGGCAAGATCAAGCCCACCGCCGCCGACGTGTTCAAGGCCATCGCGGCGGTACACAAACGCTGCCGTGGCGCTTATGCAGCGGTGATCATGCTGGTGGGCTATGGCATCGTGGGCTTCCGCGATCCTTACGGCATCCGCCCGCTGGTGTTCGGCAAGCGCACCACGCCCAAGGGCGAGGAATACATCCTGGCCTCGGAAAGCGTGGCGCTGGATTCGCAGGGTTTCTCCCTGGAGCGCGACGTGGCGCCGGGCGAGGCCATCTACATCGACGTCAACGGCAACGTGGCCTCGCAACTGTGTGCCACCCATAGCACGCCCACGCCCTGTATCTTCGAGCACGTGTATTTCGCCCGTCCCGACTCCATGATCGACGGCATCTCGGTCTACAAATCGCGGCTGCGCATGGGCGAGAAACTGGCGCAGAAGATCCAGCGCGAACATCCCGACCACGACATCGACGTCATCATTCCGATTCCCGACACCAGCCGCACCGCCGCGGTGGAACTGGCCAACGCGCTGGGCGTGAAGTTCCGCGAAGGCTTCGTCAAGAACCGCTACATCGGCCGTACCTTCATCATGCCGGGGCAGAGCCAGCGCCGCAAATCGGTGAGGCAGAAGCTCAATGCCATTCCGCTGGAGTTCCAGGGCAAGAACGTGATGCTGGTGGACGATTCCATCGTGCGCGGCACCACCTGCCGCCAGATCATCGAGATGGCGCGCGACGCCGGTGCGCGCAAGGTGTATTTCTGTTCCGCTTCGCCGCCGGTCAAATACCCCAACGTGTACGGCATCGACATGCCCGCGGCCGACGAACTGATCGCCCACGGCAAGACCGTGGAGGAAGTGCGCCAGCTGATCGGCGCCGACTGGCTGCTGTTCCAGGATCTGGACGATCTGGTCGCCTCCTGCGCCGAAGGCACCGGGGAGCCGATGCAGTTCGAGTGTTCCGTGTTCGACGGCCGTTACGTGACCGGCGACGTCAGCCCCGAATACCTGGCGCGCCTGGAAGCCAGGCGCAACGACACCGCCAAGCTCGACAAGGATCAGGAACCCCTTGGCGTGGCCGACGACGACAAGGCGCGCGTGGCGCTGCACAGCAACGAATGACGCGGCGCCCGCCCACTGTCTGAACGAGTGCCGGCGCCGCGCCTACGCGGTGGCCGGCTGGGCATCGAGCGGTGCCGCGCCGAGGCTGCTCTGCTGCCACAGCCGCGAGGCGAGCGCGGGCACCGTTTCCTGCTGCCCCCCCGCGATCCAGCCCGCCAGGGCACGCGCAACGTCGGGATAGCGTATCTGCTGCATGTGATGAGGCGTCTTTAGCCAGTGCTCGATGGCGGTAGCGTCGAGCCGGTCGGTCACCGCCGCATAGCCGAGCTGCTGCAGCGCCGCGGCATTCGAGAGCTGCTCCATCTGCCCGCGCAGCGGCTTGGCGATAATTTTCTTTTGCCACTGCAGGCATTCACTGATCAGTTCGAAACCGGCGTTGGTGATCACGCCAGTCGCATCGAGCAAATCCTGTTTGAACCCCGTGCGCGAGATCGGCCGCAGATGCAGGTTGTGCGTATCGGCGTGCGGCACCGCCGGGTGATACACGTAGAACTGGTAGGCGGGGAACTGGCGCAGCAGTGCGCAGACCGCATCGGCGTTCTCGAACGGCAGGTAGGCGATGATCTTGTCCGGCTGCACCTGCATTGGGTTGACCGTATGGTCCAGATCCACGATCGGCGGCAGGATGGGCTGGTCGAAATGGTGCCAGTGCAGGCCTACCGGCAGGCTCGCGGGCGCATAGCGGCGCATCAGCGTATTGACCACCACGTTGTCGCCGCGCCGGGGCACCTGATGCATGAAGGCATACTGGTGACCGATGCCCGTTACCGGAATGCCGCGCTTGCGGGCGGCATGGCAGATCACGGGTTCGTAATCGGAAATCACCAGGTCGTAGCCGTGCAGATCCAGGGTGTTGATATCCTGGCGGAACTGGCGCAGGTCGGCCTGGCGCAGCGTGGCGAGCACGTCGATGCTGCCATTGCGCGCCACGAAGCTGAGTCCCTTGCGCCATTCGAACGCGCTGAGCGTGCCCAGGCCCTGTTCGCGCGGGCGGCTGCTCAACAGCCAGGTGATCTCGAGTTCGGGAAAGGCCTGGAAAGCTGCGTGCATGGCCATGGCGCGGCTGATGTGGCCGTTGCCGGTGCCCTGGACGCCGTACAGTATTTTCATTGCGTGTTTCTCAGAGGAAGGCCAGGGCGACGCTGCTGCCCAGCAGTGCGCCAAGCAGGATGTCGCCGGGAAAGTGCACGCCGAGCACCACGCGTGACATGCCCACGCCACAGGCCCACAGATACAGCGGCGCGAAGTAGGGGCTGATGCCGAAGGTGAGGAACGTCACGAACAGAAACGCGGCGGAGGTGTGGCCCGAGGGCAGGCTGAAGCGGTCGGCGGCCCGGATCACCGCCTGCACGTTGTCGAGTATCTGTGGCGGCCGGCGGCGCCGGATACCGTTCTTCAGGCTGAAGTACAGGCAGCGTTCCACGGAAAAGGCGCAGAGCGCCAGCAGGAACCACAGGCGGAAATCCTGCGGGTGAGTTACCGCCAGGATCGGCAGCAGCGAGAAATACAGCCAGCCGTCGGCGGTGGCGGAAAGCACGAAACTGAAACGGGTGAGGTCGGGGCGATGCTGCGGATCGAACAAGCCGAGGAAGAGACGGGTATCCAGTGCCTGGATGTGCTTGAACATGCGTGAGTGTCCTCGCGGGTACTGACGCGCGCACTTTGCGGCAAGGCGGTTAAGTGGTGATTAGTGCCGTTTAAAGGTTGGGTAAAGTTTGGATGTTGGGCATGGTGCCCGCGGCGCTGTATCGCCGCACGGGCATTGGTTACCATGGCCGCTCTCACAGGAGCCCGCATGAATTCCATACCGCTTGGCCGCTACCGCCACTACAAGGGACGCGATTACAGCGTCGTCGGTTTTGCCCGCCATTCCGAAACCGAGGAAGTGATGGCGCTGTACGTGCCGCTGTACGGCGAGGGCGGCTACTGGGTACGCCCGCTGGCCATGTTCACCGAAGCCGTGGTTCTGGCCGATGGCAGGCAGGTGCCGCGCTTCAGCCTGGTGACGGACGCGCCAGGCTGATTCACGCCACCTTCCGCCCTCAGGGCGCGCGCATCTTCAGCAATACCGGGCAGTGGTCCGAGCCGAAGACGTGGTTGAGGATGTCCGCGCGTTCCACCTTGTCGAGCAAGGCACGCGACACCAGGAAATAGTCGATCCTCCAGCCCACGTCGCGTTCGCGCGCGGCGGCGCGATAGCTCCACCAGCTGTACTTTTTCTGCTCGGGAAAAAGGTGCCGGTAGGTGTCGACCAGATCGGCGCCAAGCAGACGGTTGATGCCGTCGATTTCCTCCTGCATGTAGCCGGCCGCCTTGTTGTAGTTTTCCCGGGGGCGCGCCAGGTCGATCTCGGTGTTGGCCACGTTGAGATCGCCGCACACCACCACGGGTTTACGTTTTTCCAATTGCTTGAGGTATTGGAGGAAGTCGCGGTCCCATGCCTGGCGGTAACCGAGGCGCTTGAGCTCGCTGCCCGAATTCGGGGTGTAGACGGTGACCAGGTAATAGGACGGAAATTCGGCGGCGATCACCCGGCCTTCCTGGTCGTGTTCCTCCATGCCCATGTCGTTGCGCACGTCCAGCGGCTCGTGGCGGCTGAGGATGGCGGTGCCGGAATAACCCTTTTTCTGCGCGGAATTGGTATAGACGTGATAACCGGAAAGTTCCGTCAGCGCCTCGCGCACCTGATCGTCCTGCGCCTTGGTTTCCTGCAGGCAGATCACGTCGGGATTCACCGCCAGCATGGATGGCAGAAAGTCTTTTTTCATGACGGCACGCAGACCGTTCACGTTCCAGGACAGCAGCAGCATGGGATTTCCTTGGGTCGATTGAATGGCGATTATAGAAGACTTCGCCCGGTGAACCGAACCGTGGCGCGGTTTTATCGCCATCGTCACATCATTGCCGGTCCTGCCCACCCCCGAGCAGGCTGACCGCCTCGTGATGCGACAGGAACACCCGGCCGTTGAGGTGCCGCAGAAAATCGGTGCGCCGCAGCTGATCCATGACCGGCCCCTTGACCTCCGACAGGTGAAAGCCGATCTGCGCCTGCCGCAGGCGTGCGTTGATTGCCTCCAGTACTTCCAATGCACTGATGTCGATGGCGTTGACGGCGCTGCACATCAGCACCACGTGCCGGATGCCCTCGCGCTGGCGCAGGGCCTGCAGGATGCTGTCCTCGATGTAGGAGGCGTTGGCGAAATACAGGCTTTCGTCCACGCGCAGCGCCAGGATCGCGGGATGCGTCACCACCTGGTGGCGCGCCACGTTGCGGAAATGGCGGGTGCCGGCCACTTCCCCGATTTCGGCGATGTGCGGGCGCGAGGTCTTGTACAGATGCAGCAGCAGGGAAACGCCCACGCCGCAGCTCACGCCGAGTTCCACGCCCCAGAACAGGGTAAGCGTGATGGTCAGCGCCACGGCGGCGAAGTCGGAACGCGAATAGCGCCAGGTGTCGCGCAGCATGGCCAGGTCCACCAACGGCAGCACCGCCACGATGATGGTGGCCGCCAGCGTGGCGGTGGGCAGCCACGCCAGCGCGTCGCCGAGATACAGCGTGGCCAGCGCCATGCCGATGGCGGCCAGCAATCCCGCCGCCGGCGTCATGGCGCCGGCATCGAAGCTTACCGCCGAACGGGAAAAACCGCCCGCCACCGGAAAGCCGCCGCCCATGGCCGCCGCCACGTTGCAGGCGCCAAGCGCCACCAGCTCCTGGTCGGGATCGATCTTATGGCGGGTGCGTGCCGCCAGCGTGCGCGCCACCGCGATCGATTCCACGTAGCAGATCACCGCGATCAGGATGGCCGGCGGCAGCAGCGTGCCGATCGCCTCGCTTGAAAAGCGCGGCAGTGTCAGTGCGGGCAGGCCGCTGGGAATGGCGCCAAGCAGCGCAACGCCGTGTTGGTCCAGCCGGTAATACCAGGCCAGCCAGGCGGTGATGACCACCGCCGCGACAGGGGCTACGCGTGTGATCGTGCCGGCGGCGAAAGCGCCCAGGCCGGCGGTGCGCAGCAGCGCGGCAAGCCAATGGCGGGTGCACAACAGGAACAGCAGGGTGAGTCCGCCAAGCAGCAGCGTCAGTCCGCTGCTGTGGCCGAACTCGGCGCCCAGGCTGCGCAGCAGCGTGGGCAGGGTGTCGCCGCCGCCGGCAACGCCAAGCAGATGGCGCATCTGGCCAAGCGCGATCAGCAATGCCGAGGCGCTGATGAAACCGCTTACCACCGGATGCGACAGGAAATTGGCGAGAAAGCCCAGGCGCAGCAGTCCAAGCAACAGCAGGAACGCGCCGCACAGCAATGCCAGCCACAGCGCCGCCTCCAGCGGCGGCAGCAGCGTCTGGCTGCCGATCGCGGCGGCGGTCATCAAGGAGGCCACCGCCACCGGTCCCACCGACAGCGTGCGGCTGGTGCCGAACACGGCATAGGCGATCAGGGGCAGTATGCTGGCATACAACCCCGTTTCGGGCGGCAGCCCGGCCACCAGCGCATACGCCAGCGATTGCGGAACGAGCATTATCGTAACGATGAGCCCGGCGCTGAAATCGCTGGCGAAGGTGGCGCCACGATATTCCCGCAGCCACTGCAGGCAGGGGAGCAGGCGCTGTACGTTCATTTGCTGCGGGGGGGCGCCGCCAGCGGTTCGTGGCCTTTGAGCATCAGGTTCCAGTACAGCCAGGGCAGCAGCGATGCCTTGAGGAACCAGGCCTGCCAGGTGGGACGCGTGCCTTCGAGCAACCAGCGCGGGAAGGTGGGCTGCAGCTTGCCGCCGTAGCCGAATTCCGCCAGCACGATCCTGCCGCGTTCCACCGTGAGCGGGCAGGCGCCGTAGCCGAGGTAGTCATAGGTGGTGGCATCGCCGTGCAGGTCGTTCAGCAGGTTGTTGGCCACCACCGGCACCTGTTTGCGCACGGCCGCCGCGGTCTTGGCGTTCGGCGTGTTGGTCACGTCCCCAAGCGCCCAGACGTTGGGATAGCGGCGATGCTTGAGCGTGGCGGGGTCGACGTCGATCCAGCCGCCCAGGTCGGCAAGCGGGCTGTTACGCACGAAATCCGGCGCGCACTGCGGCGGGGTGACGTGCAGCAGGTCGAACGGCACGTCGGTCAGCACCGGCGTGCCGTCGGCACCCGGGGAACTGAACGTGGCGATGTGGGCGGGGCCGTCCACCTTGACCAGGTTCTGGCCGTAATGCGTCGTGGCGTGGTACTTGTCCATGTAGCTCTGCAGCGCCGGCACGTATTCCTTGACGCCGAACAAAGCGCCACCCTGCAGATAGAAATCGATCTGGAACTTGTCCAGCCGCTGCTGGCTCCGCCAGTAGTCGGCGGACAGGTAGAGGACTTTCTGCGGCGCGCCGGCGCACTTGATCGGCATCGGCGGCTGGGTGAAGACCGCCTTGCCTCCCTGCAATTCCTTGACCAGTTGCCAGGTGTATTCGGACAGGTCGGCGCGATAGTTGGAAGTTACGCCGTTTTGGCCAAGCGTGGCGGACAGGCCTTCCACCGCGTCCCAGTTCAGCTTCAGGCCGGCACACACCACCAGGCGGTCGTAGCTGAGTCTGGTGCCGTTGTCGAGCACCACCTGATTCTGTTCCGGCAGGAAGTGCATCACCGCCGCCTGGACCCAGGTGGCGGCGGAAGGCACCACGGACGCCATCGGCCGGCGCGTGCTGTCCAGCGAGAAGATGCCGCCGCCCACCATGGTGAAACCCGGCTGGTAGTAATGCGTATCGGCGGGATCGACCAGGGTGATGCGGGCACGCGGATCGCGCCGCAGAATGCTGGCGGCAAGGCTGATGCCGCCCGAACCGGCGCCGACGATCAGCATCGGGCAGTGGGCGGCCACCGGCAGGGCGGCGAAGCTGTCGCGCAGTTCCTCCATGACGCCCGCGAAACGCGCGGGGAACTTGCTGAAGTCGAAACCGTTGGCGTTGCCCGCCTGCACCAGTGGATCGGTTGGCGTGCCGTGCTGCGCCTGCACCAGGCTCCACAGCGCCGCTGAACGCAGGCCGCTGCGGCACCAGGCATGCACCGGGCCCTCGCTGCTTTCGAGCAGTTTGCCGAAGGCGCGTACCTGGGCGCTGTTGATGTTGTCGTACACCACCGGCAGATAGTGCATCTGCATGCCAAGCGCGGAGGCGGCCTTGACGAGCTCGGCATATGACGGCTGGTCCGGCGCCTCGTTGTCGGGGCGGTTGCAGATGATGTGGCGCACGCCGGCGGCCTGCAGCGCGGGCAGGTCGGCCTCCGTCAGTTGGCCGGATACGGTAAAGGTGTCGCTGAAGCGTTTGGTCTGCATAAGGTCCCCTGTTGGATTTGCGGTTATTTCTGGAATGCGTTGATTGGAATCTTGAAGTAGTGCCTGCCGTTGTCTTCGGCTGGCGGCAGGTGCCCGGCGCGCATGTTCACCTGCAACGATGGCAGGATGAGCCGCGGCATGTCCAGCGTGGCGTCGCGCGCCTCGCGCCACCTGACGAAGTCGTCCTCGATGGCGCCGCTGCCGGCGTGCACGTTGTGCTGCGCCTGTTCGCCGACGCTGCTCTGGTATTCCACGCCGCGTCCCTCGGGATAGTCGTGGCACATGAACAGGCGCGTGGCGGGCGGCAGGCTGAGCACGCGCTGAATCGAACGGAAGAGGGTGCGGGCGTCGCCGCCGGGGAAGTCGGCGCGCGCGGTGCCGAGATCGGGCATGAACAGGGTATCGCCGACGAAGGCGGCATCGCCGATCACGTGCGTCATGCAGGCGGGCGTGTGGCCCGGCGTATGCAGCGCCTGGCACTGCAGGTTGCCGATCCGGTAGCGCTCGCCGTCCTGGAACAGATGGTCGAACTGCGAACCGTCGCGGGCGAATTCCGTGCCGGCGTTGAACACTTTGCCGAAAGTATCCTGCACCTGCAGGATGTGGTCGCCGATGGCCAGTTTGCCGCCGAGCCGTTCCTGGATATAGGGCGCGGCGGAAAGGTGGTCGGCATGCACGTGCGTTTCGATCAGCCACTGCACCTCCAGCCCCTCTCGCCTGATGTAGTCGATGATGGCGTCGGCGCCCTTGAAGCTGATGCTGCCCGAGGGGTAGTCGATGTCCATCACCGAATCGATCACGGCGCAGGTCTTGGACTCCGGATCCTTGACCACATAGGAAAAGGTCCAGGTGTCCTTGTCGAAAAACGCGGCCACTTCCGGCTTCAACGCTGTGTGCGGGGTGTCGTGAGTGTTCATGGGTGCTCTTCCTTCCGGTCAACTGTAATGCTGCGCGCCGAGTTCGCCGCGGAAAATCCGGTAGACGAATATCGTGTAGCCGATGATGCAGGGCAGGGTGATCAGTACACCCCACAGCGTGAACATCAGGGTATTGCTGGCCGCGGCGGCTTCGAACAGCGTGATCCGGCCCAGCACGATGTCGGGATAGAGGCTGTAGCCAAGTCCACCCGCCGCCAATACGCACAGCAGTACCAGCAGGGCGAAGGGCAGCCAGCGCGAGCCTTCCTGAGCGCTGAACAGCCGCAGGCCGAGCAGGGTGTAGGCGCCAAGCGCCAGCAACGGGACCGGCGCCAGGTAGAACAGCTGCGGAAAATTGAACCATTTGGCGGCGATGGCGGGGCT
>Ga0182739_1000433_pt1 | contig 55896 bp, 49 predicted proteins | sample eDN5th30CBELigBY_FD_128873 | JGI IMG/M metagenome (GOLD analysis project Ga0182739, IMG submission 128873) | Enriched backyard soil microbial communities from Emeryville, California, USA - eDNA 5th pass 30_C BE-Lig BY (version 2) (version 2) | ecosystem: Environmental > Terrestrial > Soil >... | reverse complement strand
TCGAGGTCTTGAACCGGATCAGGTCAGCCATCTCCATTGCAAGCCGCGGCGGCGCGTCGACGACGCCGGACAGGAGATCAGGGTCTTCGAAGGTTTCTGCAGCGTTGTTGTTGGCGCCGGCGGCTAGGGAACTCGTGCGAGGTGACAAAGCCCCGCCGCCATAGGTGACACCCGGAAAGCGGATAGCATAGCGCTGTTTGCTGGCTGCTGCCTGATAGCGCCGATAATCGGTCGACCCCGAAATGATGACCCGGCGCACCCAGTCGAGAATTTCTTCCCGCTTGCTGAAGGGCAGGCTGCTGAAATTGTCAGGAAGGTGCAATGAAATCCGGCGCCGTTCGGCAGGACTGATGTCGCCAAGGTCGTGACCGAGCAAAGAGCGCGTCTGGTAGGGCAGTTTCGCTTTGAAGTATCCTGCGGGCAGCCGGTACCGTCGTTCGATGCGGGTGAGGATCTCGAAGCTCGCGACGGATCGGGGCACACGCTCGCCCTGGATCCAGGACAACAGGGTCTTATGGTCGAACGTCTCGCCGAGGCGAACAACGGCGCGATAGAGCTGCCAGTATCCCTCGCCAAAACGGCGCATCTGATAGACCAGCGCATCCTGAAACCCGCCAGGATCGTCGCTAGCCTCGAACAACGGATCCGGGAATGGCTGGATGGGTTTCGGTTCTGGTCCTCTCTGGGGCGAAACGGGGTGAGCGCGGAGATCGTCGTCGCCAACCCTTCTAGACTTTCGGGCAGAGGGCGGAGTCACTGCCGGTTTCCGCTGGTCTGCGGCCTGGGATCGGGACGCCCGTTTCGTAGGGCGGAACTCCTCTGTCACGGGCGGTGCGCCCAGCCATCGGAGGATTGCATCCAGGGCGATGCGGATCTGTTGTTTAAGATCGCCCGTCAAATCGCCGCCTAGCCGGCAAGCTTGGCCGATTTCTGCCCAGTCGATGCGACCGTTCAGGAGAGGTGGTGCCCTACGATGAGCGATGAGTTTGACGAGGTACGCCTCGACGTTGCTCAACGCGCGTTTCGACGCGATTGGCGCAATGCGCAGCGCGCAGAATTTTGAGATCTTGCTCTGAAAGTGACGTGATGAAAGGTCTGGTTTTGACATGCATGCATTCCCGTTTGCTCGGCACCAATGCCGAGGGCGAGCGGGGATAGGGGCTGTCATTTAACAAAGAATGTACTGCAAGCGCCGGTGATGAATCCGGCGGGGTTGCCGCGGAGTGTCGTATCAGATCCGTATCATAGGGTCGCGCAACGCCCCTTGACGTGATGGTTACACATCAATTGGAAACTAGGTTCTGTGGCTTTCTGTTAAAGAGGCTACGCGTCAATCGTATTTGATGACGTTATGTGTGTATCCGGCATCTACTTAAAATATTTATGCGGAAACTTCGCAAATTGCCGCCGCCGATGACCATCGATAAACGTTAGTTATCGATGTTCTGCAATAGAACTACAAAGCATATCCGATGAGAAGCGTAACTTATAGATAGAGTTCATTTAGGAAATCATCTACCATGATTTCAATGTCTCACGACCTTGCTAATTTGCCCGTCCAGAGCCTGCTGACGCCCATTTCCGAGTCTGGCCGGGATCGCGCTCGTCCGTCTCGATGAGCGAGTTGCTCGATCCGAGGGAGGTCTGGCTTCCTCGAACGATCCCATTTTGCCGACGGCTGTGCCTTGCTCTGGATCGACGGTGAGCTCGTTCATCTCGAAGACGTTGTTCTGCACGATGCCAGCCACGACATCCGCACCCCGTCCCACGAGCTCACCATCGCCCGCGACGTCTTGCGCGCTCGTCGGCGGATCGCGGCGCAGCCGCCCGGCTGGGGCCCTCTCCGCGGACGGTCTCCGTAGCCTGCGCAGGCAGGCATGGCCTGCACCATCAGTTGGTGAAGAAGGTGGCCTTCAGCCCGAAAGCACCACGGTGCCCGTCGATGCGGCCGGAGAGGGGGGAGGGAGATAGCAGGGATGACCATTCCGGCGCGCTCGACGCTGAGTTGGCCGCCATCGATGCGGTGTTGGCGCGTTCGGAAGCGGTGTTGAAGAGAGTAGCCGCGCCAGCAAGCCGGTCGCGGGATCGTGATCCACTCGTCTACGATCTTGACTGGACGAGGACGCACGGCTGGAGGAATGGCGCACCGTGCTGCGTCAGACGGATTGCTTGCCGCCGGTGCTGCAAGCGGTTGTCGCCCTTGATGCCTGGAACGAACTCTCCGTGCTGCAGCACGGGCCCTGGCTCGGCCGCACCTCGCCGCCTCGATCCTGCGCCAGGCAGGCGTCACGGACCGGTGCGCACCTCGTCGCCATCAACATCGGCCTGAAAACCATCCCCGTCGATCGCCGCCGGCATGGCAGTCGAGAAGTCCGGCTGCTCGCCATTGCCGACGGACTGATCGCGACGGCCGAGATGGATTGAAGGAACATGACCGGCTGGCGCTCGCGCGACGAATGATGGAGCGCAAATTGTCGGGAAGACGAACGTCTTCAAAGCTGCCGGAGCTCATCGATCTTGTTGTGGCGACGCCGCTCGTTCATGCCGGCACTGTCACCAAAGCCCTCGGGGTCACGCCGCAGGCGGCGCGGCGGATCGTGACGGAGCTCGGGCTTCGCGAGATGACGGGGAGGGGCAGGTTTCGGGCGTGGGCGCCATTTAGCTCATAGGGCAGGCTCGTCTAAAATAGACGGGAAAGTCTTCGGACGGTTTTAAGAAATAGTTTTGGGCAAGGTGTTTTTTCTATCGAAGCGTGCGTCGAGCACTGCTAAGTTTGCCGGAATGTGTGGGGAAAATTATGGGTCAAGTCGCAATCGATCTCTATTCCGGCTGCGGTGGGATGTCAGCCGGAGCCGCGGCGGCCATCCCCAATCTTGAGGTCAAGTGGGCACTCGACATCGATCCGCACGCCACCAAGACCTTCGCAAATGCTCATCCAGAAGCTGTGGTCGACTGCTGTGACGTTTCCTTCGTATCGGCGGCCGACGTCGTTGAGCGGGCAGGGATAGAGAAGATCGACTGGTTCTTTGCTGGGCCGACCTGCCAGGCGGTGAGCACGATGGGCGTTTTCCATCTCGAAGACCCGCGGAACGCCCTCTTCGTCCATTTCATCCGGCTGCTCGACGGCTTCACTATTGCTGGGAGAAAGCCGCGTCATGTCGTGATGGAGAACGTGCCGGGTGTGGTCTACGGCCGCAACCTTGTCATCGTCCGGGAGCTGTTCAAGCTCTTGAAGGAGCGCGGCTACCATGTGTTCGCAGACGTCGTGAACATGGCGGACTACGGACTTCCCCAGCTCCGCAACCGCTTCATCCTGATTGCGACCGTCGACGAGGTGCCGCCGACGTTCCCACGGCATACGCATGCTCCGGTGAAGAAGGGCGAGCTGAAGGAGTACGTGTCGGTCAGCGAGGCCATCGCCGATCTCGCAGTTGGTCAAGCCGACGACAAGGCTGTCGTCAAGCTTGCGGCCCGCGGGCGCCCGACGCGGTTCCAGTCTTATGTTCGCGACGGCAACGGGTTCGCGCCGAACCACCACGGCAACCACCTGTCCGAGGTCAACCGGAAGCGCGTCGCCACTGTACCTCAAGGCGGGTGCTGGAAGGATATTCCGCCGGAGCTTCTCCCTGATCGGTTCCGCCGCGTCCGGCTGACCGATTACGCGACCCTATACGGCCGTCTTCACGAGGCGTCGCCTGCCTACACGATCTCGGCTGGCTTCAACAACGTCACCTCCGGCTGTTTCACGCATCCCATCCACGACCGCGCGCTGACCGTTCGCGAGGGCGCCCGCCTGCAGGGCTTTAGAGACTCCTTCGAGTTCCTCGGCCCCAAGGAGGCGCAGTATCGCCAGGTCGGCAACGCCGTTCCTCCATTCTTCATGATGCAACTGGTCCAACATCTGATGTCCGGCGAAAAGGGCGTGTCTGCCCGCATCACTGCGGCGGCGCTCGAAGGTGGCAAGAAGCTGCCGAGTATGGTGAAGCGCTTCACCGCGAAGAGAAACGACTCCGAGCGCTCGCGTGACGGATACGGCGGCGGCACCTACTGGCCAGCAGGCTGGGGCGAACCCATTGCGGCCGATGCGGTCGCGGCCAACGGCTACCGCCTCAAGGAAGACATGCCGCTTCGCTATCGGCGCCGTGACGAATGGCGCGCCAACCGGGATCGGTTCGTTGATCAGGACATCGTCAAGGTTTACGATGCACAGCGCCAGCAGCGCGTGGTCGAGGGGTCGATAGCATTTCCGCTCGTCAAGCAGGACGACGTCGATGCCATCGACCGGGCAATCGTTCAGATCCTCGCGGTCGTCGGCACTCGTTCCGGATCGTTGGAGGTCGATGCTCCGGTTCGATACCTGCGTGCCCGGACCAAACTGCTGCACGAGCAGCTGCTGGAAAAGCAGGCCGTCGACCTGCCTTCGATAGAGATCGCGGACGACGAGGAGGTCATCAGGTTCGGTAAGTCCGACGCCCTCCCTCAGTTTGCACGGCTCGCATTCGAAGATTCCGATCTGGCGGACGCTGACGCTGTCCGGGGGCCGCACCTTGTTCTCCATTGGCGGCACAGGGATGCCAATGCCATTCGGATCGGAAAAGACCTTTACGCGGAGCAATGATTCCGGTTGCGCTGATAAGGAAGTTGTTCGACTTTAGGTAAGTGGGGACGAGACGGGGTAGGGGGATATTGGCTAGCTTCGAGGAGGATTGTATCGAGAGGTACTTTCTGACGCCTGGTCATGCTGGGCCAATCGGGAGCGTGTACGTGGCTGACGAGGACTTGCTCGAAATCTTCGGTCTCGCCGAACTCGAGCAGGCACGCAGGCAGTTCATCAAATCGCTGCCGCACGTTTCGATCCTGAAGTCTCGTTTTTCCGGATTGACCTCTCCTCTGCCGGGGCGGAACCCGGATTATGTGAGGATTCTCGTGTTCCTCTGCTGGATGCAGACGACAAAGCTGCGTCAGCGTGGAGACCGTGATTTTCGTCAGTTGCTCTCGAAGCAGCTTGGCGAGGACTTCACCGGATTCAAGATGAACGGCCTCGACATGATGTGGGAGCATCTACAGGAATTTCTTCAACGGGTTCATGGCATCGAACTCGTTCTTCCCGACATCATTCCCAGTATCAGTCGCATCGGCCGCACGCTGCAGATGGCCTTCCCGACGTGGCGCGACAAAGCAGCCCTTCGGAAGCTGCGCCAGTACATATCGCCGGATCACATCCTCGATCCGCTAACCATTGCCAACCGGATCAACACCTCGCGCTACTTGCTAGGTGATACCATGCAGTCGTTTGAATACAATTTCGAGAAGTTCGATACCGCGCGAAAACGCGGGCACCGCGAGTACGAGGCGACGCCGTTCTGGCAAGCCTGGTACGGTGTCGTCGCCGAGCAGGCGTCGATCGAGGAGTTGGAAGTCGTTGAAAGCGACTTCGGCGGCTACGAACTGTTCCGGGTTCCGCCTGTTGGCGAACGCGTTTTGATCTCCACACCAGAAGACGCAGCGAAGCTAGTTCCGAAGCCGCTCGCCAAGCTCATATCTAGCGGAATGATCTTCCTGGAAAGCCTTGGCTACGGCCGATATCGCGCGCAGGCCAAGGCGCCATCGAACGTCATTCTTATGCACGTGTCGAAGTTCACTCAATGTGAAGGGGCGACCATACGTTCGTCGGCATCGGTCAATGCCAATTGGGTCGTGGTGTCGGTTCGCGGCAACCTGGGCGAAGGCGCACCCGTCTCACCTGTGAAGCGTGAGTTCGGCTGGCACAACGGCATCAGGGTCGGTAGTAGCGCGTACCTGGGTAGATCGCCACTCACGCCATCGATAGGTGGCCCTGTGCCTGAAGCCATCAAGGTAGAAGTGGCCGGGCGATCTGTCGACCTTCTACGCGTGGGCGACAATATGGTCATGTCGCCGGGCGTCTATTCCGGCGCCACGGTAGCAAGGAGCCTTGGGAAATCGCAAGAAATCCTGATGGTGGCGCGGGTCAACGAAGTCGGCGACACGCGCAGGCTTGCTTTCGACCCAGCCAGGGATATTCCCGAAGACGACTTTCATTACTGGACAGCGCCGTCACCTGGAGACAAGCTCGAAATCTGGGGTGGCGAGAGAGTTCCGCCTTGCGGCGAACTCGTCACGATCGCCGAGGGCCTCTACGAGCGAACGGCCCGCGGCCTCTCATTGTCCGAAGCGGCCGACATCGTCCGGCGCGGGATCAGCCTTCTCGAGGTCCACCCGTCCGAATGGGATATTCTGCGGTCGTTTGCGGATGCCGGATGGCTGGAGCCGACATTTCTTCGGCATTTCCCGGCGCGGCGCCTTCTCCAGGGAGAGCTGTCCGCTCATTCGGTCAACGACACCACCGTTGTCATCTGCGGCCCGACACCGCTTGCGGTCATCGACAGGCTTTCGGTGGCTGCCCGCGCCGCCGGCGGCGAAATCGAGACGTGGAATGGCGCATCCTCTTGGTCGCTTCCGAGGTATGTCTTCCGGGCGCCCGATGACAGTTCTCGGAGGGAGTTCCTGCAGCGGGCGGGTCTGGGCGAGATGCCGAAATGGTCCGCGGCGGTATCGGATCGGGCAGACCACGGCGATCCGCATGGCTTCCGTGTCGTCGGCAAGCTCGTCCGCGAGAAAGGGTTCTTCGCCGCGGCGTTCGATAAGGAAATGACCGACGGACTCTACCGGATCGAACGGCCGGAGGGCCGGATGCACTTCTATTATCGCTCGGTCGTCCCTGGAAAGCTGGATCAGAACTACCTCTCGCCCTCCGTGGCCCTGCTCTCTCACCACTTGCGACTTGGCGGCGACGTCTTGGGGTACAAGAACGGCGTCGTCGTTGCTCGCGCGGCAAGGGTGAAGTTGCCGTCGAGCTGGTCGAGATGGGCGTCCAATCGGTCTCTATGCAATCCCGGCCCGTCGAACGCATCGGGTTTCTGGCGATACGAGTATCCGGCCGGAGACGCAGTGGTAGCCGCGATATCGAAGTTGGTTCCAGTTGCGATGGACACGGGACTGACCAAGAGCTGGCGGGATGGTTTCGTCCGGTCGGCATCCAATCGAGATCGAAAAATCTATGACAACCGCTCGCGGCTGGTTCGCTCGGCGGCACGCATGCATGGGAAGAAGTAATGTCGGGTTCGGGTAAGACAGTATTCCAGGTCGTCAAGGTTTTGAACCACTCCTCCGCGCTGGTCGCGGAAGTAAGAGGGGGCGGCTCGCAGACTGGCAGGGTTCGAGAAACCAGAGAGCCGCGGATGGTGCTCGATGGCGTCGGCTCTCTCTGGCTGGTCACTGGAGAGAAGGACGAGCCAAAACACGTATTGGAGGACTTGGAGGAGTTGCCCGATTTCACCGTGCCGATGGTCTCGCCGCTCTCGTCGACGATCCGCGCCAGCTCTGAATTCGAGCTTCCGGCGAACGTCGAAGCATTCAACCTCCCCGGACATTTCAAGACCACCACTTTCGTCACCGTGACGCGCATCCTTGCGGCCTATAGCGCGCGAGGGATCGACTTCGAGGAGGTCGTTCGCCGACTGCGGGAGGGCAGGCTCGAAATACCGTCGAGAGAGATCATTGCCATCGAGGTAGCCAAAGGAGAGTGGCTCACTAGCCATTTCGTTCGCCTTCCTTCCGGTTCCTACGGGCTTTCACCTGGTGCGGATCCGCGAGCACTTCCTGTCAAAACCATCGAGAACAGGCCTGACTCGATGAGGTTGCCTTCAGGTTTACTGGTTTTCTTGTCCGAGCCTCGATGGAGCTTCTCCACAGAAAAGGATGTCCGCCCGGAACAAGAGCTGCTCGAGTCTGCCGAGCGCTGGCTCGGTCGTTTCAAGCTCGCAGCAGACGAGGCGCCGGGCGGTGCTAACGCCGTCGACTTGCTTCGGCACCACGTGGCGACGACGGTCAATGACGACGAGAAGGCGGATATAGCTGCCGCGGCTCGACTTCTTGCAGGTCGCGAATCGATACTCGACATCATGCCGCAGATTCTCGCGAAGGATCCTGCTTTCCAGAAGCGGGTTCAAGAGTTCGAGCTTCAGGAGCGGGAGCGTCTCAAGGAAGGGCTCCGGTCAAAGGTCGAGGCCGAGATCGAGGCAGAGAAGGCTCGTCTCGGGGAACTCCGAGCTGAAATTGCTGAAGCAGATGCTCGCCTCGCCGTCGCCGGGCAGCGGGAACTTCTTCTTCGTAAAGAAGCCGAAAAGCACGACGAGGTCTTGAAGGCGCGCATTGCGGAAGCTGCGAAACAGCTGCAGGGGGCCGCAATGGAACAGGCCGACCATCTTCGCCGTGAACTCGATGAGCTTCGGGATTTGGTACTGCAAATGCCCAGCCATCCCCCGACCGTCGTCGTGTCGGCGCCTGAGGAAATTCCGGAGCCGCAACGGCCGGACGACAATGGTGAGGGCGTCGGGCCTAAGGCTGACGAGGACGCTCGCAAGAACATTCTCGCGGGCTTGGCATCTGCGACCGGGATCTCGCAAGCCGATTTGATGGCGCTCGTGCTCAAATCGACCGACGAAGTCCCTTTGCTTGTCGGCGAACGGGCTGCCGGCGTGGCGGCCGATATCGTGGCGGCCATCGGTGGTGAGGACAGTGCGGTTGCCTTCTGTGATCCCTCGCGCATCTCGTGGCAGGATCTCATGCACGACGAGACTTCGGGTCTCGCTGCGGCCGTGGCGAAGGCCAAGGCCAATCCAGACATCCTTGTCCCCATAGCGATCTGCGGCATCACAAATGGTCCCTGCGAGTACTGGCTTCCCCAGTTTGTGGAATCCAGGCGCATCGGTCGGCTTCCGCGGAACCTCGCAATCGTTGCCAGCGCGGGCGTCGACGGATCGAGAGTTTCGATACCGGACTCGGTCCTCCGCTTCCTGATGCCTGTCGAAGTGCCAGATGGCGCCAAGCCCGTCCGGAGATTGTTTGCCGGATCGTGGCCAGCGGAGTTCGACGCCAACCGGGCGAACTTGGCCGATGCGATCGACGTGCTGACGCAGTCGGAAGCGTTCTCGAACGGATCGCTCCAACGTGCCGCCAAGACGCTGTCGAGAACGCCACCGGGCATGGCAATGGCGGAGGTCGCCCAGCCACTTGTTCGGCAGGCCCAGTGGCTGGCGAGCATCTCCGGCGGCGAACAATACGAATTCAAAAATCACTTTAAGAATATCGAGGGCTGACCATGTTCGATCCGATTGGTGGCTTCAACAGAATGATCGAGCAGTTCCTGTCGTATCTCGACACGGCATATCGCATCGATGACCGGAATGTGTCGGAGATGCGCAGGGAACTGCTTTCGGCACCCGGCGAACTCGCGCTCGATCCCATCTTCGAGGCCGTTCCCCGCTACGAGACTGCAAGCTACGGCCTGGAAGACCTGATCGAGGATAAAGACGGCAAGTTGCCGGACTTCTCGAAGGCGGAGCGCCAGGCGTTCGTGGAACTTGCCCTATCTGGCCTGTTCGACCGCGACACGAAGAGTGCCGAGATCAAGGGCGCCTACCAGCCCTACCTCCATCAGGTGCAGATGCTGTCGAAGGGCGTGCAGGACGGGACGCCAGGAATCGTCACCTCGGGTACAGGTTCGGGCAAGACGGAATCGTTCATGCTTCCTATCCTTGCTCAACTGGCCAAGGAGGCAACGAGCTGGCCTGCACCGCTGCGCCCTGTCGATGACGACTGGCTGGAAGATGGAAAGAGCTTCCAGTTCCATCGCCGCAACGAGCATCCCGATCGTCCCAAGGCTATCCGGGCGCTTATCCTCTATCCGCTGAACGCTCTCGTTGAGGATCAGATGGTTCGTCTGCGAAAGGCGCTGGCGTCCCCGGCGGCCGAGGAGGTGATGCAGAAGCACTTCAAGGGGAACCGTATTTTCTTTGGCCGCTACACGGGGAAGTCTCCGGTGACAGGCTTCCTCGATCATCCACGCAGGAGCAAGGACAAGACCTGGAAGAAGCGCAACAGCCGGGCGCGTCGCGATCTCAAGGTGGAACTGCAGCGGTACCAGTCGATTCATTCGCGCCTCGATGCAGATGCCGATCCCGACCTCCACTACATCTTCCCGACAACGGACGGCAGCGAGCTGATCTCCCGTTGGGACATGCAGAAGACGCCTCCGGACATCCTTGTCACCAACCAGTCGATCCTGAACGCGATGCTGGTCCGCGAGGTCGAGGACCGCATCCTGAAGGAAACCCGCGAATGGTTGACCGAGAACGACGACGCCAGGTTCTATCTCGTGCTGGACGAACTCCATCTCGTCCGTGGTTCGTCCGGCGCCGAAATGGCGGGACTTCTGAAGGTCTTCCTCGAGCGGATCGGCCTTGCTGACGCCGCCCATGCCCACAAGCTCCGAATTCTTTCGTCGTCGGCATCGCTTCCGATGGACGAGAAGAACGCGGCGGCGAGTATCGAATACCTCCGAAACATGTTCGGTAATGCCGGAACCGCAGGAGCGGCCGACGTCGATGCGGCATGGAAGGCAAGTGTGGTCACGGGCAAGCCTATCGTCGTCGGACGGCCAGAACGCACGCCCTCTCGCGATAGCTTAGTCGCGCTTGCTAAGGCTCTGAACGACCTCGACTACCGGAAGCAGCCGGAAGAATTGCGTCAGCGGTTCGTAGACGCCGCCCTGAGCCTGCCAGGAGCGGCCGCCCAGGCTTCGAGGTCTGTAATGCTGGACGCGACGGCTGCAGCAGCGGCCATGCTCGATTTCGCCATGCAAGACGAAGACAAGCCGGGAGCAAAGACACCGCGATCGGTCGCCCAGATCGGCGAGGTGCTTTTCGGCGAGGCTGACAGGGAAGCTGTTCGGGGGCTGCTGGCATTGCGCGCCATTCCTGATCTTCCCGACGATGTCCTGCCCGACGATCTCCGGCCGTCCCGCGGCGACATCGCAAGCCTGCCGGGCTTCAGGATGCACAGCTTCGTCCGTAATATCGAAGGCTTGTTCGCTTCGGTCGGGCGTGACGACGGCGGTTCGGTGGCTTGGGGTTGCCCGAGTATCGAGCGCGGTCAGGACTACGACGAGAAGTCGGGTGCCGACGGCCGCAGGCGAATGTTCGAGATGCTGTACTGTGAAGCATGTGGTGACCTCTATCTCGGCGGAAAGCGCGGGGAAACGGATCCGGGCTCATCTCGTAGGGTCTCGCTCTTGCCCGCGCCGCAGGAACTCGAGAAGCTGCCGGAAAGTGCTTCGTCGCTCCGCTTCGAGGATGCAAGCTTCCGCGAGTTCGCTCTATTCTGGCCGCAGGGGCGCGCTCCCGAACGCGAAATTCGTGTCGACCAGACGCCGTACGAATGGATCGTCGGCTACCTAAACCCCCGGACAGGCGTCGTCGGAGAGCAGGAAAGCGAAGAGAGTGTCAAAGGCTACATGCTTCGGTGGCGTGGCGACGACAAGTTCCACAAGCGCACGATCGAGGACGAGGGCACTGCCGTTCCCTACTGCTGCGCAAAATGCGGCACCGACTACTCTGGTCGATATCGCCAGGCGAATTCGAAGAGGAGGGAGGGCCGCCTTTCTCCGATCAGAAGCTTCAGGACCGGTTTCGGGAAGACCTCGCAGCTGTTGGCGACCGAACTCGTCGCGGCTCTGAAGTCGCAGGGCGGCGACGGAAAGCTTGTAGCCTTCTCCGACAGTCGTGAAGACGCGGCGACCCTGGTGCTCGACGTCGAGGTTCAGCATCAGCGCGACCTGAGGCGCGAGATCTTGATCGCGGCCGCCACGCGTCTCGCCGCCGATCTCCACTACACCGAGGAAGACAAGGCCGAACTCCTTCGACTGAACGCCGAGATGGCCGAATTGATGGGCGAGGGGCTGGAATACGAACATCTCATTCCGAAGCAGAAAGCACTCAACAGGAAGCGAAACGCCGACGGCAAGGAACCGAGCGTGCCGCTAAGCGATCTCTTCGAGTTCGCCCGCGAGAACGTCCGGTACGACACTCGACCGATCCTCAACGAACTCATGAAGCTTGGCTCGACACCTGTCGAGGGAGCTGACACCTACAAGAACCGCGTCTCCAACAAGGCGTGGTACGAGTTCTTCGATCGTGACGACGGCGGCAACATCACCTGGAAGCGGGAAGAGCTTAACGAAAAGGTCGATCTGCTCGCGAGGGCGAGAAAGAAAATTCAGGACGAGCAGCCGCCGGACGCGACCGACCTTCTATTTAGCAAGACCTACTTCGCCCTCGAGGAAACCGGTCTTGGGTGGCCGAGTTTCTACGGCTCCGAGGAGTACACTCCCGAGAAGTCGAAGGACGACGCCATGCTCCGCATTTTCGCGGACGCATATCGCATCACGCCCAATCCCTACATGGAAGAGGTCAAGACGGTCTGGTCGACCGCCCACGAGATGCTCGGCCGCGGTGACAACCGCATGCGTCGCCTGATGTCGAAGCTGTTTCCTCTGCAGACCGAGGCAGAGTGCAATCTTTTCCTTGAAAGGCTCAGGACCAAGCTTCGGCAGACGCGTCTGGCCGGATCGATCGACATCAGTCTTCTCTTTTTCAGAGCCGCGAAGCCGACCGGGGCGGCGTGGCGATGCGACCGCTGTGGACGAGTCCATCTGCACGAGGGCTTCGGGAAGTGCACGCGCTGTGGCGAGGAACTAAAGCGCGCGGACGAACTGACCGCCGAGGTCATTGCTAAGGCGAACTTTCTCGGGCGCCGCGTCAAGCGCACGATCGAGGCTGACGAACCGCTCTTCCGCCTGAAGTGTGAAGAGCTGACGGGTCAGACGAGCGATCCGGCGGAACGGCTCCAGCAGTTCAAGGGCGTCTTCGTGAAGGGTGCGAAGGAAAGCGACGCCAACTTCGCGTGGCGCAAGCTTTTCGACACCGTCGACCTGCTCTCGGTCACGACAACGATGGAAGTCGGTGTCGACATCGGCTCCCTTCAGGCGGTGTATCAGGCGAACATGCCGCCACAGCGGTTCAACTACCAGCAGCGCGTGGGTCGTGCAGGTCGGCGAGGACAGGCGTTCTCGACCGTGCTCACCGTTTGCCGCAGCAAGAGCCACGACATCCACTATTTCCATAATCCAATTGAAATCACGGGATCGGCCCCGCCTCCGCCCTTCATCACGACAGGGCTGACAGACATACCGTCACGCCTGCTTCGCAAGTTCTGGCTGGTGAAAGCATTCGGGTTGATGAGGGAGAAGGCCGGTCAGGATTGGCCTGGCGACGACATGGTACCGGGCGACATCCACGGCGAGTTTCTTTACTGCAGCGAATATTTCCGCACCGACCGGAACTGGCCGGAGAAACTTGCGGAAGCTCTGGACGAAACAGACGCTCAGCGCAGGAAGCTCGCTCAGGTGCTTGCCGACGTTTCGAAATGCAACGTTGACCGGATTCTCTCAGCGGTGACTGCCGAAAAGGTCCTTCAAGCTATTGATTGTCTCTTCGACGAACTTGGGCAGCAACCGATCGGCATTGCATCTGCACTGGCGGAACGCGGCCTACTTCCGCTCTATGGTATGCCGACGCGAACCCGGAACCTCTACGTCGACTTGGCCAAGGGCAAGGCAAAGGACGACTTCGAAGTCGACTGGGACACCATTGACCGCGACCAGGACATGGCGATCTTCGACTTCGCGCCCGGCAGCGTCCGAACGCGCGAGAAGCTGCGCCACCGATGCATCGGCTTTACCGGGACGCTTCCAAAACCCGATGAGCACGTCACCGACGTCGGTACGCCGATCAAGCCGTTCGGCGAGTGGTGGAAGGACGATTTCCAGCTTCGCTTCTGCGGTTCCTGCGGCGCGTGGAGCAGAGGTAGCAACGAGACTGTCGAGTGCCCGGCTTGCGGCGCTCCGACCACTGATTCCGGCATCCGCTGCATAACGCCCGCAGGCTATCGCACCGAATTTCGTCCGACCGACGAAAATCTGGCTTCGAAGGTTGGCCAGAGGATGACGCTTGCCAGTATCGGGAAGGTCGACAAGGAAAAGAAGGATGCGAACCTGCAGGTGAACTTCGCCGAGCAGTCCGAAATCTTCCTGGTCAATCCCGGCCAGAGGGACGACACGGACTTCACTGGCTTCCATTTGCGGGAAGTGGTCGATCAGGACGCGAAACGGATCTCGTGGTGGGCGAGCACGAAGCCTGTCGTGAAGCTTGCGAAGCAAGCTATCAGCGCAGACGTCGTGGCCGAAGACCAAGGTGTTCGGTACCGTGCGGACGAAACCATGATCAGAGCTTGGCTGGCGTCGGCGAAGATTACGAACTCGCTGCAGATCAGCCCGGTGCGGATGAACCCGAACCTGCGACTGCTCGACATGGACGTCGGTCTTTCTATGGGACGTCGTGAGCCTACGAGAACAAGTGTCCGCGCTGCGGCGATTTCGGCAACCGAAATCCTCGTACAAAGGGCGGCGCTGGACCTGGATATCGCACCGGAGGAGTTCGACGCCTTAGCCCCGAACATCATGGTGACGGCTACAGGCGAGCGGCTTCCGTATCTCCAGATATCGGACGCCCTGCCGAACGGCTCTGGCTTCTGCCGCCATCTGCTCGGCGACAGCACCATCCCGGTCTCCGGTCTCATTAAAAGCATTCTGGACGAAGCCAAGGAATGGCCGCGACGCGACGTTGCTGTCGAGGCGCACAGAAAGAGCTGCGGTTCCTCGTGCTATCGCTGCCTTCAGCGCTACAACAACAGAAATTTCCACGGCCTGCTCGACTGGCGACTGGGGCTTTCGTATCTCAGGGCCATTGCTGATCCGTCGTACGAAGCCGGTTTCGGCGGCGATTATGGCTGCTTCGAGGTCTCGGACTGGGTAGCATCCGCGATGGACCTAGCGGAGCAGACGAAAACCTTCGTCCCTGGCAACACGGTTGCGTGTGCCAAGGGAAGGCCAGATATTCCGACGTTCTCGCTTGACGACAGCGGTAGCCGATGGGGTGTCGTTGTCCATCCGCTGTGGGATGCAAAGCAGCTGCTCGATCGCCTCGGGTTGGATCGATCATACATTGCCATCGACAGCTTTGAACTTGCCCGGCGGCCGCTACATGTTCTGCAACGTGCCCGTGCCACGATGAGGTGAGGCCTTTTTCGCCTTTACGCTGGCAACGATCGTTGAGACGATCGTTGCCACGTCCTCATGCTCCCAGAACCTGAGCACAGTCCAACCGAGTTCAGCGAGATGCACCGTCGCTCGTGCATCCCTTGCCCGGTTCCGCTCGATCTTCTCTAGCCAGAACTCGGCGTTCTTCTTCACAGAAGGCGGGTGAAGTTCGCACCCATGCCAGAAGCAACCATCGAGGAAGACCGCGATTTTCAAGCCCGGAAAGGCGAAGTCACATGAGGTCCGCTTCAAGCCCGGGATCTGGTAATGAATCCGATAGCGAAGCTTGCGGGCATAGAGCTGCGATCGAACAGCTCGCTCGAAGGGGTTATCCTTGCGTGCAGTGCGCTGCATTCGGCGGCGTACCGCTTCAGTGGCTTGCAAATCCTGAGACATTGCTAAGGGATAAAGACATTCATGCGGTGATGGTCCAGGTAGCTCCGGCTATCGTTATGCAGCGGCCTCGGTGCTGGTCGCTGCACAACGTGCATTCCTAACTTGTCAGCGTCGGCATCTGTCAGCTGTGAGGAGAATATTGGTCTTCCATCACTCTCGAAACCAAGCAGGCCGCGATCAAACAGAAAGTCTGCGTGCGGGGCCAGCATTAAACCATTCGCTCCATCGAGCCTCTCGGCCGCGGTGCCGCATGCACGCCAGGGTTTTATATGACTGGCGATCAGCAGGTTGGGTGTGTCGAGGCCGGTGATTCGGCATACAGGTTCGAAATCCAAGACTCGCCTCCGAAACAGGCCTTGCCCCCTCCTTGCTCGCACCAATTGCTCACGTATAGTGTCATCCAGCGACATGTCGCTCTGGATGTTACGTTCGACGACATCGTCAAGCGTCGTAGCGAAGTCAGCTGCCGTGCTAGTCGACGCAGCGAGCAGATTTACGGCAGGTAGCCGTGCGGCGGCCAGAATTAGGTCGACTACTCCGCGATCAACCTCGGCCAAATATGCTTTCTGATTACCATTCCCGCTTTGCGGTTGGATTGGAGAGTGCTTTGTCGGAAGCAGCGGGGCGAGATTTTTTATCAGTTCTTTAGGGCGGACCGCGAAATCCGCATCCAGCCATTGCACGGGAAGGAGCCAGCCAGTGGCGCTCCAGTATAGCCCAATGTTGCCAAATTCCTCTGGCTTGGGTGCACTTATAGCATAGTCGGACACTTTACCAACTCGCCCGACTTGCCCCGCGGCGTAGGACAATACCAGGTCACCAGGCGCGGCGCGGCGCATATTGTCGTAAAACTGGCTCCGGGCGCCATTGGCTTCTCTAACTGGCGACCATAGGTAACCGCCGTCAACCTCCTGGCGCATTGTCTGCGCGTGATTTACCCACCAATATCGCACAGAGCTACTATGGCATCTTCAACTTCACAATTGAAGCAAGTTTTTCTTAGGATTGCCTCGATGCAACCCCGTCGGCGCTTCCTTAGGTAGCGTATTTTAACACCCAGAACACCGCAACGTTTCTTCCAGTTAACAACCGGCTGCACAGCATTTTCAGCGGGCTAATTCAGTCAACCCTAACGCCGCTATAACCAGGCGCTGACGTTGCCCGCCTATCCGCAACCTGACATGTTTACTTTTGTAATAGCTCAGGCCAAGGGTTGGGGACTGCTCACTGGGGATGGTGTACTGCGCGAACTCGCTACCGCTAAAAATGTGGACATGCATGGCGTGCTCTGGGTGTTTGATCAATTTGCAGATGGTGGGCATATCGAGTTTGCACATCTTCATGCGGGTTTAAGTCGCTTAGCAAGTCATCCGCGATGCCGCTTACCAGCGCCAGAGATCCGCCGCCGGTTGGCGCGCTTCTCCAAGTAGGGTCACTCATTTCTTAAGCGGCGGATCTATTATAAGCCAGTGGATTAGCTAGTCCTACCGGAGGGATATCATTGAAAGAGCAGATCCAACGCAATTATGAAAACCGGCTACTAGGTTACGTCGCGCTCATTCACGGAATTGAGCCGCCAGGCCTCGTTTCTAAGCTTGCAATATACTCATCGCTTCTGGTGCAGCAACACAAGCGTGGTGACAGATTTTTGCGAATTGAACCGCTTCTTTATCCTCTGTTCCAGTCGGTGGAAGTCGATCTTCATTTGGCAACCGCGAAATTGCTTGAACCCAACGGGAGCCGAAGTGAGCGCAGCCTATTTGCCTTTCTGGACTTTTGCGTAAAAAATCGGACGAACATCACATGGAAGTCGGGTCCTATACCCGCTGATGTCATTCAAAAGCAGAGCGCCGACCTCGAAGCTCACCGAGCCACTATTCAAACTATTCTGGCGCGGCGGGACAAGTTTTTCGCTCATCTGGATAAGAAATACTTCAATGATCCGACCGCGATCTACCGAGACTACCCTCTAGATGAGCGAGCCGTTATTGCTCTCGTGAATTGCATCATCACTATCATTTCAGCTCATCAGATGGCGCTGGAAGACAAAGCCAGCTTCCACATAGCAGAATTCTACGAAATAGCGGTCGACAATATGCTGCGGAATCTCGAGGAGGGCCGGACAAGGAATTTTCCTGGTCAGCTTGAATAGCGGGTCACTTCTCGGCGCAAATCCCGGGTCAGCTCTCAGTGCAAATTAAAAAACACGGATTATATCGATAATAAAGGACGTTATCATGGATAATCAGCGTGATGGATTTATCAGAAATTTGTAGGTCGCGGGTTCGATTCCTTTCACATCATGGAATACGCTCCCTGCGCTATCGAGGAGACCGAGCCGGCCGACAAGTTACAGTACGGGCATATGGATCGCGAGGCCCTGTCGTAGTTTCGGTTAAAGCGGCTTTCGCCTGATCCGGCGTACGCTTGGAGAACGAGCTGGTACTGGAGCCTCTATGCTCAAGCTATAATGTTGCAACGATAGCTCGTTGAAATGAGCAATTATGCCGCAGATTCCTCGTTGCTGCCCCTATTTATAACGTTGAGCCACACAGGCGCAGTCCGCGAGTGCATATCGAACGGCAGCACGTGAAGGCGAAGATCCCGGGAAAATTCGAATGGTCCCGGCACTTCGGGAAACTCATCGATCTGCGGATACATCAAGAACATGTCCCCCGATCCCTGCAAGTATTTCTGACCATACGCGAAGAGCTGGTAGAAATCCGTCTGCGACAGTCCAAAATTTGCGCTTCGGTCGCGGTTCAACCGCTTCCATTTTGCATCAATGATCCATCTCTGCGCCTCGTTATGCACCAACATGTCGGGTTTTAACCGAAACCATTCCTCCCCGCCTAGGGAGCAGAGGTTATGTCGGTTCGGTTGCCAAACTGACTTCAAGCCCGACTTGAGCGAGGCCGATATCGAAGAAAAGACAAAACGTTCAAACAGCCGCTCCATCGGAAACAGCATGCTTACACCTGTCCGGTCGCCGAGCGTCGCAAACGGCAGCCGATGCGTGAGCAGCAGTTCGGCCAGCGGTTTAACGCGTCCATAGTCCGCGAGTTGCCTCCCTCGCTCCCATTTGCCGAGATCGGAGCCGACGTTTCCGCTCGGCGGTACGTCGCCGAGGAGCGCTGACAGCTCTCTGGCATGGCGCCAATTTTCCGGCGAGGTCGTATTGCGGGCGACATATTCTACTGCAGACCGTAAAATCCGGTTTTCCGGGCGGTCCAGAGAATACTCGTCCAACTGAACACTGAACTGATGAAGGCCGCCGGCTGCGCCGATCTGCCTTGCGACGTCAAGTCTTCCGCGGAGAAATGGTTCTCTAGTCTCGATGGTAGCATAGCCGGAGCGGAGGCCCCGCCTGATCAGGTCTGAAGCTTCATCAAGGAACGCGCCGGCAAACCACTCGGTCATCGGCATATGGAAGGCCGCGACGTCTGCGCTGCCCGCGCGACGAGGGCGCAGATTGAGGCTTTCCGTAATCATCTTGATAAGCAGGGTGCGAATCCTGGTGACGTCGGACGTCTCTGACACGTGCTTCGGCAGGATTTCTATCCGCGTGCCGCAGGGCGTTTCGATCACGCCGACATAGTTTTGAAGGCTAATCGTATCGGGCGACGCGATCTGCACAAATGGGAAATCATCGTCATTGCCTCGCCCGTACCGCAACAACCAATCGAAGGCACTCGCCGATATCGACGCGCAATCCAGGGAGGAAGATATCTGCCTGGTCGTCAGCCGGCCGAACTCCCTAACGGTCGGCATTCTGTTCGCCGATGATTTGTCTGTAGGCTTCCGGTCGATCAAAGGCTGTCGTATTGATCCGCCAGGTTCCATTGGTCGCGACCCCGTGTTGTTCGGGTCCGAAGAGCGCCGTCGCGTCGTGCGGTCCCTCGACGACGAATTGATCCCGCGGGTCGTTCTTCCGCTGATCATTCAAGACGAGGCGAATTCGCCGCCAATCGTCGAAGAAGTACTCCTTCAGGAGCGGGACGATCCTTCGCGAAAACAGCTCCTTAAGTTGATCGATGTCGTCGGATGCCTGCAAGTTCAGGAAATAGGCATGTCCCAGGCGGTGATCACGATCTAGAAGCGCTTCGATCCGTGCATTCATCACTGAAAGCAACTGGGCAAGATCAACGCCCGCGATCTCAACCCCTTCAAGTTGCGTCGTCTGCGGCTCGATTTCCTCAAAAACGAAGCGGCGACGTAACGCCATGTCGATAGACGCAAGCGAGCGATCGGCGGTGTTCATCGTGCCGATGATGTGAAGCCCGATTGGGACGCCGAACGTCGTTTTAGAATAGGGCAGGATAGTCGTTAACGCTTCTTTCGCCCCGAGACGTTTTGAAGGTTCGATCAGCGTGATTGTCTCGCCGAGTATCTTCGAGATGTTGCCGCGATTGATCTCGTCGATGATAAGGACCTTCTTGCGCAAGACGTCGTTTTTTGTCGAGGTGCGCTCGAGGATGCGCTCAACGAGAACTGGGATGATGTTGTTGTAGCCGTTAACGAGGAACTTCTCGAGCCGGCAATCGGGGATGAGATCGAAGACCTTCTTCTCCCGGATGTCTTGGACGGTGAGCTTGCCGCGCCGCACCGCCTCGGCAAGCTCGTCGAGCACCTTCCAAGGAAAAGGCAGTTGCGAGCCGTTCGGCTTGTCCAGCCACAAAATCTCGGGAGTGCATCGGCTGACCACATATCCGCTCGAGAACTGCTCTCCGGGCTTGAATGGCTGGATTGGTGATTCACAGAACGACTTCAGGATGCCGTCGCGAACCACGTACCGGACGGATCCTGCCTCGGTCGTTTCCGCCCTCAGCCCCTCGATGAATTCCTCGTAACTGAAGCTTTGATGAAACGTGACGAAGCGGATCGAACCTTCGTCGACAAGTTCGTCAAAACGTTCCTTTAGGCCTTCTCGATCCCCCTCCGAGCGAATTACAAACTCCGGATCGAGGATGGCGACGGCTCGATCGACGACTTGAAAGGTCTTGCCGGTTCCGGGGGGGCCATACAGAATTTGATTGAGCGGCATGCTCGACGAAACGTCGCCGGCGCCCGCGAAGTCGTGGATTCCGACGGAGGTCGGCGTTGACGCATCGTCGATTTCTTTAGCCGGATCCCAGACCTCCTTGACGTCGGGCTGGTAGAAGTCGATCATTTCTCCCCGGCTCTCCTCCAACTCCTGGCGCACGCGTGCAAGTTCACGATCTCGCTCGATCTTGGTCATCCGGCGAACGGTCGTATGGGGCAGGTTCCCAAGCGTTTCAAGAACCTGCCTGATTTGCCCGGTGCTTGAGAATCGCTCGAACGTCTCAGGAAAGAGCAAATGCGGCAACATCAGCTTGAGCTGCCGCCTGCCGGCGTCAGGCAGCTCGTCGAGCCATGTTCCAAACGCCCATGCATCATCAAGCAACGACAGCTGCTGTTCGGATGAGAGCAACTTGAAGGAAATGACGGCACGTATAAGGAACCCCATTTCACGAGGCCTGTGGTTCATAAAGCCGGGTCCGCCGGAGCCGAGACCTTTTAGGACATCGTCGGAAAGAAGTCGATCAGCCTGTTCACCGTTGAGCGGCGCACCCGACCATGCCCATACGTCGCGTATACCTTCTCGCTTGGAGTGGGGGCCCATGTTGTTGGGGAAGAGGTTCAGAATCCAGAGGATCTCGGACAGCAATTTGCAGGCGTTTGGAGACGCGCCTTCAAACTGATGCGTCAACTTCTCGTAAAATCCGCCGCCGCCGCTTTCGACCGCCCCGCTAAAGCGTTCGGCAACTTCCGTGAGCCCTTCACTGGACCAGAGGTGGTCCGGTCCAAAAAGTGATCCGTCCCTCTTTAGGCAGCGATCTCTCCATTCCGTTGCCGCCGCCAAAGTGGTCTCTGAATTTAAATGAAACGGGCTGTAGCGCGACATGTATTCCCCCCAGGCGTCGATGGACACATCCATAGGACGCCTCGGTTAAAGATCGCTTAGATGTCTTCATGGCGCCAAGAGCCGTCAGCCTCATTTCACTCGATTGCAGTCCGTTCGAGGAAAGGCCGACCTTCGAATTGAGTATTTTCAGCGCGTTAGCTCCATTCCAGGTGCAGGGTCGTAGGTTCTGATCCTTTCAAGAGCCGTTTCGTTGTTTTATGGGCCGAGTGCAATGTCCGTAGCTGCTCGAAGGGCTAGTGCTGCAACTGTCAATGACGGATTGACGGCTGCAGAAGTTACGAGGCAACTGGCGTCAGTGACGTAGAGATTGAGATGATCGAACGATCGACAATCTGCGTCTAACGGCGCGGTTTCTGGGTCATTCCCTATCCTGATTGTCCCACATTGGTGCGACGTCGTATTGCGGTCGAACGGTCGCGAGAGGGTGAACCCAAAACCAGCCGCCTTCAGGCGCTCTGTCATCTTTCGGCGAAGCAGGTCGTGCGCCATCATGTTGGAGCGCTTCCAATGAAGGACGAGTCGATCTCCGTCGAGCGTCACGCGGCTCTCTGGATCGGGAAGATCCTCGCTCATCAGCAGAAGGTCGGCGGAGTGGCGGCTCCAAAGATCGAGGAGCCATTCTGGTGCCCACCGCGCCATGCCCTTCATGACGTGTGCGCTGACCCGACCGAAAAGCTGAACGTGGCCAAGCGGCGCCTCTCCCGCGTCGCTACGCAGATAGAAATCGTTCAAGCCGAATGTCTTCTGGTAGACGCTGTCGTTATGGAATTTTCGGTCATAGGCCAAAAGAGCCGTCAGATTGTGGTTCATGAAATGGCGCCCGACCGCGCCCGAGCGGTTGGCAAGGCCGTTTTCGCCGGAGGCAAGCAGGATCTTGGCCGACCGGACAGCACCGGCGGCAAGCACGACCACATCGGCTGACACGCGCTTGATCGTTCCATCCTGCCTATACTCGACAGCCGCGATCTTGCGACCGTCAGGCGCTGGAATGAGGCGCAATACCTCCGCTCCGCTCTCGATCCGCACGTTCTCATGGGTGAGGGCCGGAAGCAGGGCGCAGGTTTCGGCGTCCATCTTTCCCGATCGCGCGTCCGGGTATGCGTCCCAAGGTGTCTTTCCCTCAGCGAGCCAGGCATCGATGTCGATGCCAAGGGGCAAGGAAGACGGATTGAGGCCAACGGCCTTCAGGCGGGAACGCAATTCTGCGATCGCCGGCTCGTCCGGCACGGCGCTGTAAGGATAGGCTCCAGAATGCCGCGGTTCCGTCGCATCGACGCCAAGGGAGCCGCGGACCTTGAAGAGGTCCTCCGCGCGTTGATACCACGGTTCTAGCTCGTCATAGCGGAAAGGCCAAGGCGGGGCGGTTCCTTCAAGATGTTCAACTCCGTCGAAATCCTCCGCACGGTACCGCATGAGAACCGCGCCGTAGAACTTCGTGTTACCGCCGTGATAGTAGTAGTTTCCCGGCCCGAACGGTTCGCCTTTGTTGTCGTACCAGCGCTCCTGCGTCCGGAAAAATCCTTGCTGGAAGATTGCGCGGGCATTGCGGTTTTGGGCGTGGGGCGGCAGCTGGTGTCCCTGCTCTAGGATCAGGATGTTCGCGCCAGTGGCAGCAAGGCCATAGGCGACGCAGGCGCCGCCCATGCCCGACCCGATGATGACGATGTCGGGACTGGTCTTCGTGTTGATCATCGGGCTCTCTCGCGCATCAGATGTGAACGGTGACCCGCTGCCCGCTGCGGCCGGATTCGACGGCGGCAAGGCCCGTCGCGAGTGACCAGAGCCCGTCGACGCCGCTTGCGGACGGTTCGCCTGTGCCCGCCACGGCACGCCCGAACGCATGCAGGCTGCGTTCGTAGAGATTGGTCCGGTCGATCGAAAGTGTCTCTTCGCCCGACGCAGTTCTGAGCACGACCTCGCCGATCGGGTCCTGGGTCATGCAGTCCGTGCCGATCAGAGAGCCGTCCGTGCCGTGGATCTCGAGGCTGGTCGATGCGAACCTGGTGGTAAAGGCATCGTGCGTCTGGGCGATGAGGCCGCTGTCGAATTCGATAAGGCTCATCGCGCCATCCTCGATGGCGCCGGTTGCGAGCGTTCCCGTCTGCGTCATGCAGAGAACCGATTTCGGGTTCTCGCCCAGGATATGGCGCAGCGAATCGACATCGTGGGTGGTGATGTCGAGAATGACGCCGGCGCCTTTCTCGGGATTGGTCAGCCGCCAGCCCTGCAGGAACTCCGGCAAATAGCGGGCGTGCGCTACCTTGGCGAAGAGTGGACGCCCGATCCGGCCAGCCACAATCCCCTCGCGCATCGCGCGGTGGGTGCCGGAGTTGCGCAGATGATGGTTCGTCGCGAAGACAAGCCCCGCCTTTTCGGCCGCATCCACCATCGCGCGTGCGCCGGCGAAATCGACCGCGAGTGGCTTTTCGCAAAGCACATGCTTTCCAGCCTTGATGGCGGCGAGGGCCTGCGGAACATGCAGTTCGTTCGTGGTCGAGATGTAGACGGCATCGATTTCGCCGGCGAGAAGGGTGTCGAGATCCGTCGTGCCAAGCGGGATATCGTTTGACTTGGCGAAGTCGGCAGCCCGTTCTGGCGACGACGAAAGGATCGACGCGATTGTGCCCCCGGTGTTGCGGAAGGCCGGAATCATCCAATCCCGCGCGATGAATGTCGCACCGATCAGTCCCCATCGAAGTGCGTGCATGTTTCCAGTCTCCTTCCTGCTCATGTGATATTGGTCTGCGTTGCAGCGTCGAAGATCATCGCCTGGTTCATGTCGAAGAGGAATTCCGCGGATGCGAGCGGCCTGCGGTCGTCCTCACGGCCAAGGCGGGCCGTCAACTCGTGGTTCTGCCAACGCAGGATGGCGAGCGTATCCGGCCCGGTCGGTTCAAGCACTTCTACATCGCCCTGGATGCTGGCAAAGCCCGGTTCGCCTGCGCGCGCGACCGTATACGTTTCGATGGCCTCAGGCCGGAGGCCGAACAGGATTTCGCACGGCTCGGTCACGGTTGCAGCGACGTGATCCGGAAGTTCAAGGGTGACAGGTGAAGGGCCTGGAATCTCTAGAACCCGCTTTTGGGGATCGAGCCGGCCTGGCACCAAATTGATCGCGGGCGAGCCGATGAAGGTCGCGACGAACGTGTTGGTTGGCCGGCTGTAGACCTCCTTCGGTGTGCCGATCTGCTGGATGACGCCGCCCTTCATGATAACGATGCGCGAGGCGAGCGTCATCGCCTCGATCTGATCGTGTGTGACATAGATGATTGTCGCGCCCAGACGCTGGTGCATCTTTTTGAGCTCGGTGCGCATCTCGACGCGCAGTTTTGCATCGAGGTTCGACAGCGGTTCGTCGAACAGAAAAACCTTGGGGCTGCGCACCAGTGCTCGCCCCATGGCGACGCGCTGGCGCTGGCCGCCAGAAAGGTGTGCCGGTTTCCGGTCAAGATAAGCGGTCAGTTGCAGCTGTTCTGCGACCCGCTCTATCATCGCGTCACGCTCGGCGCGGGGGACGTTCTGCATCTCTAGTGCGAAGCCCATGTTCCGGCGGACGGTCATGTTCGGGTAGAGCGCATAGGACTGGAACACCATCGCGATGTCCCGGTCCTTTGGGCGCTCCAGCGTGATGTCGTGGTCGTCGATCAGCAGGCGGCCGCTTGTGATGTCAGAAATACCGGCAATGGCGCTGAGCAGCGTCGATTTTCCGCAACCTGACGGGCCGATGAGGACGAGGAATTCCCCACTCTCGACCTTGATGTCGATGTTCTTCAACACCGGCAGCGCGCCGTAGTTCTTGTTTACATTCTCGATATGAAGCGAGGACATGTTTACCCTTTCACCGCGCCGGCCATGAGGCCCCGCACGAAGTGCCGGCCGGCCAGCACGTAGACGAGAAGTGTGGGCACGGCGGCAATGAGGGCGGCCGCCATGTGCACGTTGTATTCGCGCACCCCCGTGGAGCTGTTGACAAGGTTGTTGAGCGCGACCGTCAGCGGTTGCGTCCCGCTCGCCGAGAAGGTGGCGCCGAACAGGAACTCGTTCCAGATATTGGTGAACTGCCAGATCACCGTCACGACGAGGACGGGGATGGAGTTCGGCATGATGATCTTCGACCAGATCTGGAAGAAGCCCGCACCATCCACCGTCGCCGACTTCACGAGTTCCTGCGGGAAGGCCATGAAGCTGTTGCGGAAGAAGAGCGTCGTGAAGGCGAGGCCATAGACCGTGTTGACCAAGATGAGGCCCGGTGTGGACGAGGCGAGCTGCAGGATGCCCAATGTGCGCGCCATGGGCAGGAGCACGATCTGGAAGGGGATGAAACAGCCGAAGAGGATGAGCGCAAAGACGATGTTTGCGCCCTTGAACTTCCACAGCGCCAGGGCATAGCCGGTCAGCGCACCGACGGCTGTCGAGATGGCGACGGCTGGGACCACCATCTTCACCGAGTTCCAGAAATAGGGTGCCATACCGCTGCAGCTCATGCCGATACAGGCCTCCGACCAGGCCTTGAGCCAGGGGGTGACGGTCGGCGCAATCGGAAGCGAGAGCAGATTGCCCGCGCGCACCTCGTCCAGTGTCTTGAACGACGTGATGATCATGATGAAGAGTGGTATCAGGTAGATCGCCGCGAAGAGCCCAAGGATCAGAAAGAGGATCATGCGGGCAATCGGGAGGCGACCACTTCGGCGGTGGAGAGCGAGGTCAGCCATCGCGCTTGTCTCCTCTCAGTTCGGAATAGAGATAGGGCACCATGATCGCGGCGACCGTCGCTAGCATCATCATGGCGCTGGCCGCACCGACGCCGATCTGGTTGCGCGAGAACGTGCTCGAATACATGAAGGTCGAAGGCAGCTCGGTCGAATAGCCCGGCCCGCCATTGGTGAGCGCGATCACGAGATCGAAGCTCTTGATGGCGAGATGGGTCAGGAGGACGATCACTGTGATGAAGGCCGGACGGACGATCGGAATGATGATCTTGAAATAGATGGTGGGAAGGCTTGCGCCGTCGAGGCGGGCGGCGTTGATGATTTCGTCACTGACCCCGCGCAGCGCCGCAAGGAAGGTCGCCATGACGAAGCCCGACGCCTGCCACACGGCCGCGATGACAAGGCAGTAGATCGCCATGTCCGGCCGCACGATCCAGTCGAACGTGAAGCCCGTCCAGCCGAGGTCGTGCATGAGCTTGGGGATGCCGAGACCTGGATCGAGTATCCATTTCCACGCGGTGCCCGTGACGATGAAGGAGATCGCCATCGGATAGAGATAAATCGTTCGCAGCACTCCCTCGATGCGGATGCGCTGATCGAGCAGGATCGCGAGAAGCAGGCCAATCGCTGTCGAGAGCAGGATGAAGAGCGGGCCGAAGATTGCGATGTTCTCGACTGCAACATGCCAGCGCGGCGTCGACCAGAGACGAATGTAGTTGTCCAGGCCGACAAAAGTGTAGTTGGGCATCATGCGCGAGGCGCTAAAGGAGAAATAGGCGCTCCAGAGGATGTAGCCGTAGACGAAAAACAGCGATATTGAGAAGGTTGGCGCAACGACGAGCTGGGGCAGCAGCCGATCGATGCGAAACCGTCGATGTCGCGATCGTCCAATCCGGGCTGGATTCGGCGGCGATGCCGCCGAATCCTTTGCCACATGGTTACCGATCGCCGTCATTGTGCGTTCGCAACCGCTTCGACGAGTGCCGCGGCAGCGTCCTTCGAACTCTGGTCCGAGTTGAAGAAGTTGGTCACGACATCGAGATAGGCACCTACCACGGCCGGTGGTGCGGCGTGGTTAAACGTCATGCTTGGCATGAAGCCGCCCTTTTCGAGCGCGATCTTGCGATCGTCTATCGACTTCTGACCGCAAGCATCGATGCCGGGCACGACGGCATCTGTCCGCGCCGGGATGTTGCCCTTGATCAGGCTGTAGGCAGCCTCGACCTTCGGATCCATGATGACGGAGGCAAAGGTGTCCTGAGCCTCCGTGTCGGACTTGGAGCCGTCGAACATGACGAATTGGTTGGTGAGGAAGACAACGCCTTCCTGGGTGCCCGGATAGGCGATGCAGGTAATATCCTTGCCCGGCGTCAACCCGGCACTGGCGAACTCGCCCTTCGCCCAATCGCCGATGATTTGCATGCCTGCCTTCTCTTGGGTGACCATCGTGGAAGCGAGGTTCCAGTCACGGTTGGTGAAGTCCGCGTCGGTGAGACCGCGCAGCGCCCGCAACTGGTCGAAGGCCTTCACCATGGTATCGCTGCCGAGTGCTTCCGGATCGAGCTCGACAAAGGCTTTGCGATAGAAGTCCGGACCACCGACGGCGAGCACTGCGCTGTCGAAGACCACGCCCTGCTGCCAGGCTTGGCCGCCGATTGCGAGCGGGACGACACCGGCCTCCTTGAATTTCTGGCCAAGCGCGATCATTTGCTCGAAGGTTTCGGGCGGCGTGCCGCCAACCTTCTCCATGAGCTTGGTGTTGATCCAGACCCAGTTGGCGCGGTGCATGTCGAGGGGTGCCGCGACATAACTGCCGTCATACTTTGAGAAGGCCTGCAGTTCCTTGGGGATTACGGCGTCCCAGTTCTTTTTCTTTGCTATGTCGTCGAGAGACCGCAGTGAGCCGGCTTCAGCCCAGTCCTTGATAGCGAGGCCCAGCAACTGGACGGAGCCCGGCGGGTCGCCAGCCTGCACGCGGGCACGCAGTGCTGTCATTGCGGCATCCCCGCCACCGCCGGCCACGGGCGCATCGCGCCATTCGACGCCCCGATCCTCGACCGCTTTCTTGACAACAGCAAGGGCCGCCGCCTCGCTGCTTGAGGTGTACCAATGGGTCACCTCAACGGATGCGGCACTTACCGCGGATGCCATCATGGTCGAGCCCGCAAAGAGGGCTGCGACGGAAAAAGTCCTGAAATTCATGTTCTCCACCCTTTGTCCTGCGCTGAGCGCTTGCTTTGCCGGACTGATGGTCCGGCCCTCCGACGGCGATGCGATAAACGTTTAGCTCGCACCGCCGATTCCTGTGTCCTCAGAGGACCTTTGCCAGTCGCGGCGGCTGAACGGCCTTGCCAAGGATCGTGAAGCTCGATGCACCGCCGGCGGCCGGAATGTTGTTTGCGAGACTGTTGACGTTCGCATAGGCGAGGGTCGCGAACTTGATCGCTTCTTTGAACTGCGACGGTATGCCGTAATCATCGGACGTGACAAGTTCCAGGCGGTTGAGGTGCCCTGCGAGCCGTTTCATCAGGAACCCGTTGCGTACGCCGCCGCCGCTGGCGATCACCTTTGTCACCTCGTCTACGCCCACGACATGTTCCCGAATCGAGTGGGTGATCGATATGGCGGTGAACTCCGTAAAGGTCGCGAGAATGTCTTGCGCCGATAACGACCTGTTCTGCGCCAGGATTTCGTCTGCATATTCCGCCCCGAAGTCTCGGCGCCAGGCGCTTCGCGGAACGGGGCGCTTGAAAAAATCGTGCGAGAGCAACTGGTCGAGAAGGGGCTGGTTGATCGTGCCCTTGGCCGCTTCCTCGCCATCAGCATCGTAGGATGTGCCGAGCAGAACCTTGGTTGCATGGTCGAGCATGACGTTGCCAGGGCCTGTATCGAAAGCCATCATCTTCGAGCGGTCAGCTTGGGCAAACTGGCAGTTGGCGATGCCGCCGATATTGAGCGTCAGGACGGGGCCAATATCGCGGAAGGCCACAAAGTCGAGATATTGCATGAGCGGCGCGCCGGCGCCGCCGAGCGCGTGGTCCGACGGGCGGAACTGGGTGACGGTCGTCACGTCGCAGGTGGCGGCGACGATCGCCGGTTCGCCGATCTGCAGGCCGCAAGGGAAGGGGCCATCCTGCCATCGGCCGAGAACGTCCTCGCCGTTGGAGAAATTCTTCAGTTCGGAAAACTGGGCGGGTTCCTGATAGATAGTCTGCCCGTCATAACCGATGACCGCAATGTCTTCCGGCTTCCATCCCTGTTCGCGCATCAGCGAGCGGGCGCATTCGGCATAGACGGCGCCGGTCGTGTAATTGAGGCGGCACAGTTCGAAGATGCTGAGTTTGTTGTCGAAGGCGCGAAGTACGTCCTTGGCGACGGCTTCCGGCCAATCGTAGCTCCGGCCCGCGATGAACTGCGGACGCGCTGGATTGCCGTCCTCTGCAAGATCAATTTCGACAGCGACGACGTCAACGCCATCGAAGGAGGATCCACTGTTCAACCCAATTGCTATTACCATAAACGTTTAGCTCCCTTTCAAAAAATTAGACGCCTGCTGGCGCCCAACAGCAGCCGGCTATCGGCCGGCGAACCCCTTGATCCTCCCGCAGCCGCACGACTGCCTTACCTTGAGGGTCGGCTTCAGGACTAGCTCTTCCCCGACGCCACTTGCGGATTTTATCTGCTGTAACAACCGCGCGCCGGCAGCGCGACCGATCGTGACGATGTCTTGGTCGACTACCGTCACCGGAGGATCAATCATTTCTGCCCATTCGAAATCATCGAAGGCAACAACAGCAAGGTCGTCCGGCACAGACAGGCTGCGTCTGCGAAGTGCCTCGAATATCCCATGCAGGAGAACGGTATTCGACGCGTAAAAAACCTCCGCCCATTCATGCCGGGGCTTTTCGATGAGATAGGTGCTTACGGCTTCGCACGACGTTGCGCTCGAATTCATGCCTTCGATGATGTCGACGCTGCATCCGGTGGACACGGCGGCGGCCTCGAAGCCCGCCTGCCGGGGCTTGCGCGAGCTCCAGGTGTCGGTGTGGCCGACGAATGCCCAGCGCTTGTAGCCATGCCCCGCGAGATGCATACCCATGTCTTGGCTGCCCTGGAAGCTATCTGTGGTTATCGACGAGTATTGCGAGTAACCGTTGGGAACCGAGCAATCGACGAAGACCATGGGAATCCCCCAGCTTGCCAACGCCCGCATATTGGCCTCGCTGAGATTGTAGGTCACCACGACCGCCGCAACACGCTGCGCCATGATCGAGGCGACAAAACGATCCTCACGGGCTTGGGAGTGCACACCGTTGAGGATGGCGTCCATGGTGACGCAATCGTAACCGCCCCCTTCGATCGCAGCCTCCAAGCTGTTGACGAGGACGGAATAGTAGTGATTGGCGATGTTGGCCGTAAGCACGGCAACCGCGGTGCTTTGGGGGCTTTTGAGACTGCGGGCGTGCTGATTAGGGACATAGCCGAGCTCGGCCGCAATTTCGATGACGCGCTTGCGCGTCTCGGCGCCAACGCCGGGGCCACCGCTCAATGCGCGGGAAGCCGTATAGGTCGAAACCTTCGCGGCTGCGCTGACATCGTGAAGTGTTGGCCGTGATTGCACCCGTTTATTCCTTCCAAAACGTTTAGGTATCAAAGCCGCAAAAGCGGAGAAAGTCAAGCTGCCTTCACTGAAATCGCCTCCGTCGCTGCAGGGCGCATGGTGATGACCCCATGCGCCCTGCAGCGTGGTCCGGCCATTCCCGTATTCGGGTAGTCGGGATTTCCTTCCTGAACCTATCCGCCTTCCGATGGGCGAGTGAACGCGAGTTCATGTGCAATGCGTGATAAAGCGCTCGAGGCAGGTACGCAGCACCAGTTCGCCAGGTCGTGACCACCATTCCGATGAAAATATCTCGACTTCGTGTGGACCTTCGTAGCCCATGCTGGATAACAGCGATCTCATGCGGCAAAAGTCGATTACGCCGTCTCCCATCATGCCCCTGTCAAACAGGAGGTGGCGTGTCGGCACCAGCCAGTCGGAAACATGATAGGCGAGGAGTCTGCGCTTGCCAGCGCGAAAGATCTGCTCCTCGAGCTTCGGATCCCACCATGTATGATAGGTGTCGAAGGCAATACCCGTGCCGTCGCCAAGCAGGTCACAAACGTCAAGGGCTTGCTCCAAGGTGTTCAGGCATGACCGATCGGCGGCGTACATTGGATGGAGCGGCTCCAAGGCCAGCGGAATACCGGACAACAGCGCGTATTGATGCACAGCGAACAAGCCTTCGCACACCAATTCGCGGGCGAACGCCAGATCGCGTGTCCCCGCCGGTAGGCCGCCTGCCAGGATGATGAGGCATTCAGCACCGAGAGCCGCCGCCTCGTCGACTGCGCGTTTGGTGTCCGAAATCGCTTGAGCCCGTCCCTCGGGCGACGCTGCGGGGAAAATGCCGCCCCGAGCCAAGCCGGTGACCCGGACGCCGTTGTCTTCCGCTATACGCACCGCTTCCGGCAAGCCGACGGCGCGCACCTGATCTGTCAGGAATCCCAGCGAGCGGATGCCGAGGGTAGTACATACTTCGACAGCCTCCTTCAGGCCGAATTGTTCCCGCACGGTCGCCAAGTTGATGGCTAGTTCCGATGGTACCTCGCGGTCGTTCCCCCACTTGGCTGCGACGGCTTGCACGGGTCAGCCCTTGACTGTCCCGGCGGTGAGTCCGGCGACGAACCAACGTTGCGCGACCATGAACAGAAGCACCACTGGGATCGAGGCGACTATCGCGAAGGCCATGAAATAGGACCAGGAGATGCCGATCGAGTCGAAAGCCTGGTTCACGAGCGCCACCTGCAACGTGCGGGCGGCCACGTCGGGTGCGAAGACGGCGACGGTGACATAGTCGTTCCAGGTCGTGATCACGCCCATGACGGCGACGGCGGCGATGCCGGGCTTGATGAGCGGGAGCACGAGCTTCCAGACAACCTCCAAGCGGGATGCGCCGTCGATGAATCCGGCCTCTTCAACCTCGATGGGAAGCGCCGACACGAAGTTCTCGATGAACCAGATGGTCTGCGGGACCAGCCGCGCCGCAAGGATGACGACGAGGACGATGTGGCTGTTCAGAAGCCCCAATCCATCGAGAAGGATATAGGTAGGAACCAAGAGAGCCACGCCCGGGACCATCGACGTCGCCAATATGGTGAGCATCAATGCCCTCTTACCGGCGAATTCGAAGCGTGCTGCCGCATAGCCGGCGGGCACGCCGACGGCCAGCGCCAGCGCGACCGCTCCCAGGGAGTAGATTACAGAGTTCCAGAGGTCGGAGGCGAAGGTCTCGGACCTCAGGACGCTCGCGAAATTTTCAAGTGTCGCGGGTGACGGCCAGAACGTTGGCGGGAAGGATATCGCCAGCGCCTCCGGCTTGAGCGAGGTGATGATGGCCCAGAGGATCGGGGCGGACATGACCAGCACGACAATGCCCGCGCTGAGCCACGTGAGTGGGCTTCGATGTGATCTGTTCATGGTCCTTCTCAGCCTGTCGCGCGTCCGGTGGATCGGACGTAGATGTATCCGAGCATGAGGTTGGCAACGAGGACGACCACCGAATAGACGGCAGCGGGGGCGATGTTCACCGTCTGCACGGTACCGTTGAAGACCTGGTAGCTCCATGTCGCCGTCGCGCCGAGTGGACCTCCACCCGTGAGGACGAGGATCAAAGTGACGATCGTGAGGTAGAGGATAGCCAGGTTGAGCGCCGTGCTTCCAAGAGTAGGGAGGAGATGCGGAAGCGTGACGAACCGGAATTTGACGACGCTGTTGCCGCCATCCATGTCCACAGCCTCGTAGAGTTCCTTTGGAACGGACTGAAGCGCCGCAGTCGTCATCACCATGACGTAAGGAAATGACCACCAGGCCGTCGTGATCACCAGGAGCCAGATGGCAAGGTCCGGATCGCCGAGCAACAGGCTCTGCGGCAGGCCGAGTTGCGACATCGCGTAGCTGATCGGGCCGTAGGAAGGGTTCAGCAGCCAAAGCCACAGACTCGCGACCACGCCCATCGAAAGCGTCCATGGGAGCAGAGTGACGACCCGGAAGAACGAGGCGTAACGTCCGAGGGAGTTGAAGACGACCGCAGCGAACACGCCAATCGGGACCGCGAGCGACAACGAACCTGCAACGAAGATGAGGGAGGCGATCGAGCTGTCGATGAATTCTCGGGATGAAAACACGTAGGCGTAGTTTTCAAATCCGACGAAACCGGCGAGTTCATAATATCTCGTCTTCTGCAAGCTCATCCAGAGCACGTAGGCCAATGGATAGAGCGTCACGACGAGGAGCAGTACGAGGGCGGGGGCGAACCAAAACAGCGGCTGGTCCTGCAACGGCTTTCGGGGCTTCGGCTCCGACGTCAGATGTTCGGTTGTGTCGCTCAAGGGCGGGCTTCCGACGAGAGAATTCATTGGCAATATTCCTGTGCGGGCCGGGGCGGTCATGTTGGCCGCCCCGGCGGTTGGCCGGATTGCGTTACTGAGCCTGGTCCATTGCCCGCTGGTAACGAGACTTCACTTCCTCATAGGCTTCCTTGGGGGTGGCGTCGCGCAACACCATCCGCTGCAGGGCCTCGCCGAGGGCGAGATTGTACGCGGTCAGGCTGAGCGGATACGAAGGAAGGAAGCCTCTCTCCTTGATCAGTTCGGACCATGCCGCCTGGCGCTTTCCCGCGTCGGTTTCGAAGTAGGGGCCGCCCTTGTAGACGGACGCGCGCGCGACAACCTCGCCTCCTTCGAGCGCTATGGCCTGCGCCTCCGGGCTACCCAGAAATGCGATGAGCTTTTTTGCCTCATCCTTGTGCGCGGAGTTTTTGTTGAGCGCGACGACATAGCCGTAGACGGCCTGCTTGCCGTTCGGCTCGTAAGCCGGACCAGGAGCCCACGCGAGATCGTCGCCCGCGCCAGCCGTCACGATTGCGCCGAACCTGTAGAGACCGAAGGTCGCCGACGCGACAGTTCCCGCGCGCAGGCCATCGTGGATTTCGTTGTATCCGAACTGCAGCGCCGCGGTCGGGACGTTGCACTTCGTGTAGAAGTCCTTGATGGTCTGGGCGGCGCGTACGAACTTCTCCTCGGAAACGAGGAACTGCGTGCCAGAAGCGTCGAAGTATTCCGCCGCACCCTCCGTCACCATCGAGCTGAACATCAGTTCGCCGAAGGCCTGCGCGCCTCCAAGCCCGCCGCCCGCGCCGACGCCCACGGCGTAGCCGATCTTGCCCTCTTTCGACAGCGTTTGACTGATCTTACATGCCTCATCCCAGGTCTTGGGAGGCTGTAGTCCGGCGGCCTCGAGAAGGCTCTTGCGGTAGATGAAGATTGGAATGCGGTAGTCGAGCGGCAGTCCATAGAGATGTCCATCGATCTTCGCCTTCGAGAGCGGGATCAGCCAATCGTTCTCGTCGATTTTCTCGCTCGCCACGAGATCGTCGAGTGGTTCGAGCGACCCGGTGGCTGCGTATTCCGGGACGCCGAAGCCGATTACCTTCACGACATCCGGGCTCGCCGATTTGCTCTTGAGCGCCCGGAGATACGAGGCCTGCGTCGGATCGACGAGCACCTTCACCTTCACGCCCGGATTGGCCTTCTCGAACGCTTGAAGGATTTTCTGTTGGGCGGCGACGCGCGGGTCCTTGTTGTTGGCAGGGTCGAGATTGCTCGCGTAGACGATCTCGGTGTCGGCGAACGCGGCTCCCACCATCCCTGCGAAAGCGGCTAGCGTAGCAGCCGCCAGCAACGATCTACGACGGATGTCAAACGATATCATGGTTCTCCTCCAGGTTCGAAAATGGAGCGCTTCACCTCCAATGAAAGCGCTTTAATAATTTCCTTGCATGACGCAATTCTGTTGTCAAGATAGGGCGGGCCCACGAACTGGTCGTGGTTGCAAAGATGGAGGAGCCGATGGCCAACGTGATGGTCAACAATGTGAAGAAGTCGTTCGGGGCTGTGACGGTAATGAAGGACGTCTCGGTCGACATCGAGGATGGTGAGTTCGTGATCCTGGTCGGACCGTCCGGTTGCGGAAAGTCGACGCTCCTGAGGATGATCGCGGGGCTCGAGGTGGTTTCCGGCGGTAGAATCAGGATTTCCGACCGCGACGTCACGAGGCTTCCTCCCAAGGAGAGGGACATTGCGATGGTGTTCCAATCCTATGCGCTCTACCCGCACATGACTGTGCAGGAGAACATGGGGTTCTCGTTGAGGATCAAAGGCTCCGCCAAGGCGGAAATCGACGCGAAGGTACGGAAGGCTTCTGAAATCCTGGGCCTTGACGAACTTCTGCATCGATACCCGAGAGAACTGAGCGGAGGGCAGCGTCAGCGGGTGGCCATGGGGCGGGCGATCGTGCGCGATCCCCAGGTGTTCCTGTTCGACGAGCCGCTCTCTAACCTCGACGCCAAGCTGCGTGTTCAGATGAGGACCGAGATCAAGGCGCTTCACCAGCGGCTGAAAGTCACGACTGTCTATGTCACGCATGACCAGATCGAGGCGATGACCATGGCCGACAAGATCGTGGTGATGCGGTCGGGAAACGTCGAGCAAATCGGAGCGCCGCTTGAATTGTACCGGCGTCCGGCGAACGCTTTTGTCGGTGGATTCATAGGCTCTCCGGCGATGAACCAAATAGAAGGAAAGGTTTCCGGCGGAGAATTCATCGCGCCGGATGGGGTTAGGCTACTCCTTCCCAAGGAGCTGCTTTCCGTCGCCAAGGTGTACGAGGAGAAGAGGGTCATCTACGGCGTCCGGCCGGAGCATCTCATGTTGGGCGAGGAGGGGGTGATGGCCACCGTCGACGTGGTCGAGCCATCGGGCGCGCAGACAGACGTCTTCCTCCATCTCGGTCAAAGCAGAGTGGTTGCCACTCTCCAGGGATCGCCCGACGTCAAACCTGGCGACCAGATTGCCGTCAGCCCCAAGGAGCGGTCCGTGCACCTGTTCGACGCGTCGACCGGGTTGCGGATCTCCGCCTGAATCCGGCGCTCCACCGTCGCGCTTGACATGAGGCAAGTTTGTGTGCAGTCCTATTAAAGCGCTTTCATTAAGAAGCCTTTTGCCAAATTTACCGGAAGAAGTGACATGACAGATCAGAACTGGAACCTCGGCGTTCCCTACGGCTACTCGCCCACTTGGGCCGAGAAGGACAAATATGATGTGAAGCGGCCGATCGAGGACGCTCGTGAGGTGAAGCTCGCCCTGGTCGGCCTCGGCGGTATCGCGGTCGCGAAGCACCTGCCGGCGATCCGCCGCCTGCGCGACACGGGCGTCAATGTCAGGGTCGTCGCCGGAGCCGATCCTGACGCCGACGTCCGGAGCAAGGTGGAGCGAGTGAACGGGTTCCGGTGCTTTGCCGACGCCCATGAGATGTTCAAGAACAGCGAGATAGATGGGGTCCTCGCGCTCACCGATCCGGGTGAAAGCCGTTACTCCGTGATGAGCGAGACCATCGACCGGGGCATCCATCTATTCGCCGAGAAGCCTCTGCTCTTCTTTGGGGTCGACGACATGGCGCGCAGCCTCAGCCAGGCCAAAGACCTTGTCGCCCGCGCCCGCCGCAGCAAGTTGGTCATGATGACCGGCCTGGTGAAGCAGTTCTCGCCTCCCTATCAGGTCGCCAAGAAACTGGTGGATCAGGGCGCGATCGGCGACATCTCGCTCATCGCCGTCAAAATGTGCCAAGGCTGGTCGCGCCACATCCTCCTCGAGGGCCAGGCGTGCCACGTCCTTCACATCGTCAGGCGGCTCGGCGGTGAGATCAAGGGCCTTCACGCGCTTGGGATCAACCGGTTCTCCGAACCTAACTATCCCCACGACAACATCACCGTGAACGTCGAATTCGACTCGGGCGCGATCGGCACTTTCTACTTCAATTCGTCGTCTCCTTCGCTCAAGCCGTGGGAACGCATCGAGGTCTTCGGCGAACGCAAATGGATTCAGGTCGAGGACGCCGCGACGATCACGCTGCATGGCTCTGAAGAGGGGCCCTCGCAGGTCTGGTCGCCCGTGCTGCCGCATACACTGATCTTCGACGAGGAATTCGGGGGGTTCGTCGGCGAGCTGAAGAATTTCATCCGCTCGATCCGTGGCGAGGAGGAGCCGGCGGTGACTGGCGAAGACGGTGTCGCGGTGCTTGAGATCGCGGACATGATCCACACATCGATCCGTGAGCGCCGCTTCGTGGATCGTTCCGAATGGAGCGACGTCGCGGAAAGGCTCGCATCATGAGTGCATTCAAGATCAGCGCCTGCAGCGCCAACTACGGCAAGGAGGACCTTTACAAGGTCGTCGACAGGCTGGCAGAGCTCGAATTCGACGGCGTCGAAATCACGGTGATGTACCATGCTCGGCCTGACGAGACCGATGCGGCCAAACGCCGGGAAATCCTCAAGCGTGTGCGAGACGCCGGCCTGAAGGTCAGCGGGCTCCATTTCATTTTTCCGGGCGGGCTGTCGATGGTGTCGCAGGAAAGGAGCGAACGCCAGAGGGCGGTCGATCATGTGGGGTCGGTACTCGACCTTGCGCACGATCTCGAAGCACCCATCGTCATGGTCGGGGGAGGCGGTATGCGCACCCCGACGCCTGGAATGGACCGCGCGGTCGCCGTCGAAAACGTCTGCGATACATTCAGGGGCATCGGTGAACGAGCGGGTCCGACGGGTGTTATTGCGTGTTTCGAGGCACTCAACCGCTTCGAGACTGTAGTCGGCCGGGGCTTCGCAGAAACCTGCGGCTACCTCGACCAGATCAACCTTCCTGCCCTCAAGCTCGGCGGCGACACCTTCCATATGAATATCGAGGAACCGTCGATGCCCGCCTCGATCGAATTGGCGGGAGATCGCCTCGCGCACTTGCATCTCCCCGACAGCCACCGTCTTGCTCCTGGCGACGGCCATATCGACTTCCCTCCGATCCTGCGGGCGCTCAAGAAGGTAGAATACCCGGGCTACCTTTCCTTCGAGCTTTTCTGGATCGCTCCGGATATCCCGTATCTCCCGACATACGAACTTTGCGATGCGGAGACCGCCAAGGCTATCAAGCACATCAGAAAGCTGGAGGAGACTTTATGAAAGGTCATCAGGACAAGGTGCTCATCATTGTCGGCGATGCGACAGAGACCGTCGACACGCTCTACCCCTACATCCGACTGCAAGAGGAAGGCATCCTTCCAGTCGTCGCCGGACCGGAAAAGCGGCGATACAACATGGTGCTGCATGAGATCCCGGAGAAAGGCTGGGACATCACGCGGGAATTCGAGGGCTACACCATCCAGGCGGACATCGCGTTCAAGGACGTCCGGCCCGAAGAGTATCTCGGGATATTCTTCAGCGGCGGTCGCGCGCCGGAGTACATTCGGGAAGACCCCCACCTCATCGAGATGACGCGGCATTTCTTCGACAACGACAAGCCAATCGCGAGCGTCTGCCACGGCGTTGAAATCCCCGCGCGAGCGAACCGCGTCCGCGGCCGCCGCATGGCCTGCGTGCCGAAATGCCGTTTCGACCTCGAAGTCTGCGGCGGCATTTACTCGGAAGAGCGCCATTGCATTGACGGTAACCTCTTCAGCGGGCGGACATGGCACGATCACGGACAATACATCGGCCCGTGGATTGCCATGCTGAACGAACGACGCATCCGCACCGCAGCCTGAGCTGCGGTAAACGGGAACCATGAGGGGCCGGGTGCGACGCATCCGGCTCTTTTCGTTTGTCTCGCGTCAGATGTTGACGGCTGCTGTCGAGCCCCTGACGACCAGGGTGACTTCGAATTCCACCGACGCCAACGGTTCGTTTTTCTCCAGGTGGTCGACGATTCTCTGGGCGGCGCTCTCGCCGATCGCCCGTGCGGGAACCTTCACCGTCGTTAAAGGTGGCACCGTGTGCGCGGCAATCTCGAGGTCATCAAATCCGACGATCGAGAGATCGTCAGGCACATGGAGGCCATGCCGTTGACATGCGCTAACCGCACCGACGGCATGGTAGTCGTTGGTGCACAAGAGTGCGGTTGGCATCGTCCCGGTGCGGACCAGTTCCGAAATCGCGTCGTATGCGGCCTGGATACTCCAGGGCGTCTCGATCACCCTCCTGGCCTCAGCTGGAATGCCCCGGTCACGAAGCGCCTCCGTGAATCCGTAGAGGCGGGCGGCCACGCGGTCGTTGTTGTCGGCGCGCTGTCCAAGGATCACGAATTCGCGGTGACCCAAGTCGAGAAGATGTTCTGCCGCTTTACGCGCCGCCCGAACGTTGTCGATGCCGACGAATTGCCGCGCGCCGGATGAGCGGAACGAATAGATGATGAGCTTGGGGATGCGCTGGACCTCAAGTAGGTGCCAAAGGGCATCCGAGAAATTTTCGCCGAGCAGGATGAGGCCATCGACTCCGCGCTCGAGCATCGAGCGGGTACCGAGCAGCGCTTTCTCTGGGTCATAGTCGGAGCAATTCAGAAGGAGCGTGTACCGCTCGCTCAGGAGTTTGTCCTGGATCGCCTGCATCATCTGGGCGAAAACAGGGTTCTCGAGATTGGGGATAACCGCGCCGATCGTCCGCGATCGATGGCTCGCGAGTGTGCGCGCTCCGCCGTTCGCGACCCAGCCAAGCTTGTCGATTGCCTCGCGAACGGCCTTCGCGGTCTCAGGCGCTACTAGATGAGGTGCACTGAACACGCGGGACACTGTTCCCGCCGACACGCCGGCTAATGCGGCGACGTCGCTCAATCGCGCAGGAGCCTTGCTCGGTGCTCGAGTCCTGCGCTTCTTGCGTCCATCGAGCTCCACTTACGCTCTCCTTTGGATTTGAACGACAGCGATTATGCCACAAAACATCGGCCAATATCGCTTTCATTTACTTAGTGTTCTCGCTTATTGCAACCATTGAAGAGTTCACCTGGGCACGACCCCTTTTCCAAACGATGTTGCTGCAAACTCTATATAAATTGCAGGACTGTTTCTTGGTTTCACGGTGCGATTTGCGCTGAAAAATACTCAGAAAACTCCACTTAAACCGCTTTCAGAAGACAGAGAACCGCTGTCGGTCCTCGTGCAGCGAAGCGGTTTAGGTCCTGGGACGATCGGATGCGTTAATGGCCGAGTTCAGATCATGAAAATGTTCCTGAAGTGGTTGCGTGTACCGGCGAGCATAGGCTGCGCTGGCGGGTCACGAGCGCTTGATTGGATGGGGCATCCTCAACTGTGGCGATGAATGTCAGGCTTTCGTGAGCTCAGCCACACGGGGACCGTCATACGGTGGTCGGTCGATCGCGGTGGAAAGGAGTAAAGCTTCCGATTGACGACTTCACAAAAACATATTAAATCGTGAAGTTATTAAGTCCGGAGGCCGTATATGAAACTCACTCGCTTCGCTACCCGACTCAATTCCTTTGGTTCTGCCCCTCATCTGGCATGGCCGGACCTGACGGGAAAGCCCACTTTCATGCAGATGGCAGAGCGCGCCGCAACTGCAGAGGGCCTTACAGACGTGGATCTGAACTATCCCGATCATGTTTCCGGCGACCCGGCGCAGCTTGGCCGCCGCATCGGCGACATGGGCCTGAGCGTCAATGGGCTGGCCATGCGGTACTACACCAATCCGGGCTTCAAGATGGGCGCCTTCACAAATCCGGATAAATCCGTGAGGCGGGAAGCCATCGACCTTACCAAGCGCGGCATCGATGCGGCACGCGCCATGGGCGCCAACCTGATGACGCTTTGGCTCGGCCAGGACGGGTTCGACTACAATTTCCAGCTTGATTATGCGCAGGTCTGGGACTGGGAGATCGAAGGTATCCGCGAGGTCGCCGAGCATGACCCGGAATGCCTGGTCAGCATCGAATACAAGCCCGACGAGCCGCGCGCGCAGGCGCTTCTTCGCGATGCGGCGACCACGCTGCTGGCGATCCAGGATGTAGGGGCGCCCAACCTCGGCGTCACGGTGGACTTCGCCCATTCGCTGTATTGCGGTGAGCAGCCGGCCTATGCCGCGCATCTGATCCATCGCCGCAGCCGTCTCCTCGGCGTACATCTCAACGACGGCTACGCCAAGCGCGACGACGGCCTGATGGTCGGCGCGGTGCATATGCGCTCGACGCTCGAACTGCTGCGCCAGATCCGCCGCGACGGTTACGACGGGGCGCTTTATTTCGACACCTTCCCCGATGCGAGCGGCCTCGATCCCGTCGCCGAGTGCGAAGCCAATATCGCCACGGTGAAGCGCTTGCTTTCCGTCGCCGACCGGCTCGATGCCGACAACAGGCTCGGCGACGCGCTCGCCCGTCAGGATGCCGTAGCCAGCATGCGCATCGTCAACGAAGCCCTGATCGGGCCCTGAGCACCAATACCCAGCAACCACCAAAGGAGGAAATGGAATGGGCATTCGTCTGAAATCTCTCGTCGGGGCCTGCGCTTTCGCGCTCGTCGCAGGTTTGGCGCACGGTCAGGAACTGGCGCCTCTCAACTCGGACACAGAAAAGGACCGCATGGACTGGTCCGAGCTGGAAGCCAAGCTCGGCGCCTTCCCCAAGCTGCCGGACGGCACGAAGGCCGGCGGCGTCTCCAAGACGCTGACCAACGAATACTGGCGCTCGCTCGGCGAAGGCTACCAGAAGTTCGCCGACAAGGCGGGTGTCACTGTCGCCTATCAGGCGGCGCAGAGTGAGGGCGACCAACTCGGCCAGCTTACCATTGCCGAAGGCATGGTCACGCAGGGCTATAACGTGCTGCTCGTCTCGCCGCAGACCGACGCGAACCTCCAGCCGGTGCTGGAGCAGGCCAAGCAGGCAAACGTGCCAGTGCTGAACGTCAACGATGCGGTCATCCCGCAGGCCGAGCATTATGTCGGCAACGTCCAGCGCGACAACGGCGTGCGCGTCGCCAAATGGTTCATCGAGAACCGCCCGGACGGCGGCAAGGTGGCGATCATCGAGGGCCAGGCCGGCGTCTACGCAGCCGTGCAGCGCACGGACGGCTTCAAGTCGACCATCTCGGAAGGAGGCAAGTTCGAGGTCGTGGCTAGCGTTCCGGGCAACTGGGACCGCCAGCAGTCCTACGACGCCGCGACAAACATCCTCCAGCAGCATCCCGATCTGATCGGCTTCTACTGCAACAATGACGGCATGGCGCTCGGCGTGGTCGAGGCGGTCAAGGCCGCCGGCCTGCAGGACAAGGTTGCCGTGTTTGGCACGGACGGCATTTCCGACGCCTATGCTTCGATCAAGGCGGGCGAACTGACCGGCACGGTCGACAGCTTCCCGATCCTCACCGGCGAAGTGGCGATGGAAGTGGCGCTGCGCCTCGTCGCCGGCCAGGCGATCCCGCGCGTCGTCTCCACGCCCCAGGCGCTGATCACCAAGGACAATCTCGCCAAGTACCAGGGCGAGGGCGTCGATGTGCGCGCCGTGTTGATGCAGGACGCCGCTGCCAAGTAACGCGAAAAGGGACCGGCTCGTGCTTCGAGCCGGTCCTGCTCCATCGGGACGCGGGAGGAGGAACCGATATGGCAACGACCGCACGACTGAAATTCACCGGCATCACGAAGACCTTTCCCGGCGTGAAGGCGCTGACGGATGTGTCCTTCGACGTCCTGCCGGGCGAGATTCATGCGCTTCTCGGCGAGAACGGCGCGGGAAAATCGACCCTTCTGAAAATCCTGTCCGGCGTGCAGCGCGCGACGAGCGGCGAATTCTATGTGGATGGGGCTGTCGCGCAGTTCCGCCGCCCGGAAGACGCGCGCGCCGCCGGCATCGCGATGATCCACCAGGAACTCCAGCAGGTGCCGAACCTGACGGTGGCGCAGAACATGTTCCTCGGCCATCCGCTGAAACGGGTCGGCGGCCTGCTGGTAGACCGGCGTGAGCAGGAACGGCGCGCGGCCGAGGCTCTGGCGATGATCGATCCCTCGATCGATCCCGCCCGGCCGATCCGCGAACTGAAGGTGGCGCAGCGCCAGATCGTCGAGATCGCGCGGGCGCTGCTCGACAATTCCAAGATCATCGCCATGGACGAGCCGACCTCTAGCCTGACTCCATCGGAATTCGAAAGCCTGGCTATCATTGTCGAAAAGCTGGCTGCCTCGGGCGTTTCGATCATTTACGTGTCTCACAAGATGGACGAGGTTTTCCGCATCTGCCACCGCGGCACGGTCATGCGCGACGGCCAGGTGGTCGGCGTCGCCGATCTCAGGACCACGCGGCAGGAGGATGTCATCGCCATGATGGTCGGCCGCGAACTGATGCACGAGGAGCATCATTCCCACGCGAAGGACGAGGTACGCCTCGAAATCCGCGACCTTTCCGCGGCCCGGACGCATGTGCGCGACGTCTCCTTCGATGTGCGCCGCGGCGAGGTCCTCGGCATTGCCGGCCTCGTCGGCTCCGGCCGCACCGAGCTTCTGCGCCTGCTCGCCGGTGTCGACCCCATCGCCAACGGGACCGTCAAGTTCGATGGCGAGGTCCTGGACCTTGCCAATCCGCGCGCGGCCATCGCCGCCGGTATCGGCCTTCTGCCGGAAGAGCGCAAGCGCGAGGGCATCATTCCAATCCGGCCGGTCTCGATCAACATGGCGCTGCCGTCGCTCGGAAAATTCTCCACGGGCGGTATCGTGCGCCACTCCGGCATTCGCAAGCGCGCGGAGGAACTGCTGAAGCGCGTCAACCTGCGTCCCTTCCAGATCGACCGCCCGATCAAGCTGTTCAGCGGCGGCAACCAGCAGAAGGCTATCATCGCCCGTTGGCTTGCCGCCGGCTCGCAGGTCCTGCTGTTCGACGAGCCGACGCGCGGCATCGACGTCGGCGCGAAGTCGGAGATCTATCACCTCATCGAGGAGCTTGCGGCGGAAGGGCGCACCGTCATCGTCGTCTCCTCCGAACTGCCGGAGGTCATGCGCGTCTCAGACCGGGTCGTGGTCATGCGCAACGGCCGCATCGCCGCCACGCTCGGGCGCGCCGAGCTTTCGGAGCAGGCCATCGTCATGCACGCCGTTGGCGAGACCGGCGGAAACACCGAAACCAAGCAGGAGCATCGTCATGTCTGATATCGCCTCGAACGCCCCTGCGCGTTCTTCCCGGCTGTTTTCCTCCTTCTCCGTCCGCGACGCGGGGACGCTGATCGGTCTCGTCATCATCATGGCGGTCTTCGCCGTGCTGGTGCCGGGCTTCATCTCCGAGCGCAACCTGATCAATATCCTTCAGCAGTCGAGCATCAATGCGTGCCTGGCACTCGGCATGACGCTGGTCATCATTTCTGGCGGCATCGATCTTTCGGTCGGCCCGACGGCGGCGATCGCGGCCGTCATCAGCGCGACGCTGCTCGTCGCCGGCTATCCGATTCCATTGGCGATCCTCGCGGGGCTCGGCATCGGCGTGCTCTGCGGGCTCGTCAACGGCGTGCTCGTCGCCTATGTCGGCCTCCAGCCGTTCATCGTCACGCTCGGCACGCTCAGCACCTACCGCGCCGTCGCGCTGATCTATACCGGCGGCAATCCGGTTCTCGGCATTCCGCCGGGTTTCCGGGCGATCTTCAACGGGTCCCTCTTCGGGATTCCGAGTTCCGTCGTCCTCGTCGCGGCCGTCGCGCTGGCGGCCTGGGTGCTGCTCAAGAAGACACCCATCGGCGAATATCTGCTGGCTGTAGGCGGCAATGAGGAGGCGGCCTATGTCTCGGGCGTGCCGATCGCGCTCACCAAGGTCACGGCCTACGTGATTTCCGGAACGCTTGCCGCACTCGCCTCACTGATCCTGATCGGCCGCCTCGGCGCCGCCGAGCCGATCCTCGGCAACCTCTGGGAGCTTGACGCCATTGCGGCAGCGGCCATCGGTGGCGCGTCTCTCATGGGCGGGAAGGGTTCCATCATCGGCACCATCCTGGGTGCGATCATACTCGGCGCAATGCGGAACGGTTTGACGTTGATGAACGTGCAGGCTTTCTATCAACTGCTCGCAACCGGCCTTATAATCCTTGTCGCGATGATGATCGATCGCATGACAAGGGGGCGTGGATGAATCTGGAAAGCGACCTGAAAGCCGTTGGTCCGCGCATCAGGATGATGATGCCGAACCTGACCCCACTGGAGGCGCGTGTGGTGGAGACCGTCTTCGCGCTTCGAACCTTCGATGACGAGACGTCACTGAAGGAGATCGCCAGTGAGGCGGGCGTTTCCGAGGCCATGGTCGTGAAGATCACCAAGAAGCTCGGCTTCGCCGGCTATCGTGAATTTCGCAGCGCGGTTGCTCAATACAATCGGTTACCGACGGCGGAAATGCATCAGGAACTTTCGCTGGAGGACACTTCCCGGGAGATTATCCAGAAGGTGTTTCGGACGTCGATCCAGGCGCTGGAGGAAACGTTGGCCATTATGGACATCGAAGCCTTCGACCGGGCGGCCGATCTCATCTACGGCGCACGCCAGCGCGATTTCTACGGTGTCGGCGGCTCGGCGCAGATCGCTCGGGACGTGGCGCACAAGTTCCTGAGGATCGGGGTGCGCTCAAGCGTCTACGACGATTCGCATATGATGCTGATGTCGGCGGCGCTGCTCGGCACCGACGACGTCGCCATCGGCTTTTCCCATTCTGGCAACACGGTCGCCGTCATCGAGGCGATCCAGCTTGCCCGCCGCAATGGTGCCCGCACCATCGCGATCACCAACTACAATGCTTCGCCGCTCGCGCAGCATGCGGATGTGGTTCTTTGTTCGACCGCCCAGGGCTCGCCTCTAATGGGAGAAAACGCCGCCGCCCGCATCGCGCAGCTCAACATTCTCGACGCCATCTTCGTCGCCGTCGCCCAGCGCGACTATAAGGCCGCCGAGCGCGGACTTGCCAAGACGATGTCGGCGGTCGCCTCCAAGCGCAAGGACAAATTCTTATGATGATCGCAGCCCCTTCCGTTGTCGTGTTCGGTAGCCTCCATTACGATATCATCGTCAAAGGCCCGCACCGCCCAAGGAAGGGCGAAACCGTCACGGGCTCTGCCTGGCACCCGAAATGCGGGGGCAAGGGCGGAAACCAGGCGGTTTCGGCGGCAAGGCACGGCGTAAAGTCTGCCATGATCGGCGCTGTCGCTAACGATTCTTTTGGCCATGCCCTGAGGGCGAATCTTGATATGCATGGCGTGGGGACGCAAGCGGTGCGGACGGTTCCAGGTGCGGGGTCCGGCATGAGTGTCGCGATCTTTGACGCGGACGGCGACTACGGCGCGGTGATCGTCTCCGGAAGCAATTTCGCCCTTGGCGAGGAGGACGTCTCGGCCGCAGCGGAGCTGTTCGTGGGCGGCTCCGTCCTTGTTCTGCAGAACGAGGTGCGGGACGCGGCGAATGTGCTTGCCGCGCAAGCCATGAAGAAAGCCGGAGGCCGGGTGGTCCTGAATGCAGCGCCTGCCCGGACGCCCTCACCCGAACTGTCGGCACTTGTAGACGTCGTCGTCGTCAATGCGGTGGAGGCCGAAGAGCTTGCCGAAGTACCGGAAGTGAATTCTCTCGATACGGCCTTGGCGGCTGCTCGCATTCTGGCCAAACACTATCCCGCAGCCGTCGTCACTGCCGGTGGTGATGGTGTGGCTTTCGTTCAGGCTGACGGCTATGCGGCAAAGGTACCTGCCATTAAGGTCACGCTTGTCAGCACCCATGGGGCCGGAGACGAGTTCACCGGTGTGCTTGCCGCGGAACTGGCGCGGGGTTCGACACTTGAGCATGCGATTAGGGCAGGCAACGCGGCCGCTGCCCGCTTGGTCAGTTCACCTCATGCATGATGGCCTGGGTGTGAGCTCATTGCCTAAAATTCACAAATCTTTGTGGCGCGCCGCTGGTTCGCATCCCATCAAGAGCCCTGACAGGCACTTTACGCTGGTTTACAGCCCGAACCGTTTGCGCATTTCCCCAGCCTTTGCCCATTCTTCGCCGGGCATCCGGTCGATAAGCTCCTTCATCACGTTTGCAAATGCGGCCCTAAGAGTTTCTTCGGTCAGAGCCTTTGCGAAATCTGAGGGAAGCAGTGGGGCCATGTCGATAAAGAAGCCCGGATTGACGAGCTTCTGGAACATCCGCTGCTGCGCTTCGGCCCTGGAAATTGATACCTCTGTTTTTTCAAGGTAAAGCAGAAAACACTCGACGATCCTGGGCATGGCACCACACCATTCCAGGCGGTGATGTAGTCCTGCGGTATCATTCGTCGATCTCCGGCGGCCGGCGAACGATCACATGCCATCGTTCATCGCGTTCGGATGGCGGCGGCGACAAATCTGGATCTCCCGCCTGCTTGGGATCGAGTTCGACCCATGGGAGCGGCCCACGTAGAGATAGCGCTGCGAACATCGCTTCCGCTATCTGCGAGTACCCCAGCCTTCCAAGCAGATGTCCGAGGCGTTGGGCGACCGCTTTCTCGAAAGCACCCGACAGGGAGGCAAGCTTCTCGGATTGCAGCCGTTCGGCAAGTTCGGAAAGCACCGTCGCAATATTGTCCAGGCCAGCCCCGGAATGCGGATAGCGTACCAAGTCGAGGGCCGTCAGTTCTGGCGAAGACAGCTTCATATATCCCGAGGGCGTCTTCCGGTCTTCGATTCCCGTCGATACCGCTCCCATGTCCTTGCGGTATGAGAAGACGATACGCGTTCGCCCGGCCGCAATATCGGGCATGAGTTTGTTCGTTACGACCTGAAATACCATAGCGGCTTGATGGGACGCGCCATGGGCGGCGGCGGCCGTCAGCAGACCCACATAGTAGGGTCGTTTTTCGTGGCGCATCAGGGCGTCGATATACCACTCCGGCGGCGGCGCTCCCATGACGGCGTGCTGAGGCGGAACAACCACATAGAAGCCGCGACGGGGTCGGATAAGCTGGCCGCGCCGTTGCAAACGCTCGGCGGCGTCGAGGAATGCGCCCCGGCTGATGCCGATTTCTTGCTGCGCTTCATCCGCAGAGAAGACTCCCCGGCCGGTAGCGAGCAGACCGGATGTGTAGGAAGACAGCGTTGATCGTCCGATTTACATCATATCTCTTTATCCGCTTTTAGCGCGGAAAACTCAATATGATGCTTCTACTGAATCATTCATGGAAATCCGCGATTATTGCGGAAAGACCAATATGATTCTCTGAGCGACTACCACCGTGCAGGCTTTCAAGGCAGACGATCGCTGCTATTTCTCGAACTTTCTCACCGTTCAAATGCTTCACCTAGCCGTGCCATTGCGAGCAGCGGATGACGCTGCAAAAGTTGCCGCGATGGAAGTATGGTTCCTTGTCGGCGATCACATCGGCCTTGACGCTGCCAAAGGTGGTGTCGGGTTTATGCTTGATGCCGTCGTAGAAGGCTTGGATGATGTCTTCCTTGAACCTGGGCGTGCGCGGGAAGGCTTTGACGACAGCCTCGCGTTCGTCGTCGGAATACTGGTTGTAGGTCAGGCCCAGCACGTCCATCTCGACGCCAGCGGTCGCGAGCGCGACGACAGGGTGCATGTGCTGGGGCGCGCCCGGAGTGGTTGTGGAGGGCTATGGCGGTCCAGACCGTATAGGCGTCTTCTTCGGAGATGCCCTGGCTCTTGAGGAAGTCGCGCGCGGCATGGGCGCCGTCGACCTCGAAGCGCTCGTCCTTGCTCGAATGGCTGGGCATCAGGCCGATGTCATGGAACGTCGCGCCAGCATAGAGCAGCTCGCGGTCGAACTTCAGGCCACGCTTGATGCCGGCGAGCGCCCCGAAATGGTAGACCCGACTAGAATGGTTGAAGAGAAGTTCTGTCAGGGCGATGGCGCCGAGCTGCTGGAAAACGCTCGCTCGCTTGGCCTGGAAGGCATCATCGCAAAGCATCGTGATAGCCCCTATCGCTCCGGCAGGACCGGCGATTGGCCAAAGATCAAGTGCATCCAAAGCGAGAGCTTCATGATCGTCGGCTACGAGCAGTCGGCCGCCGCCCGTGGCGGGATCGGCAGCCTGTTGCTGGCTGCCCGCCGCGATCACGACTGGGTCTATGTCGGTGAAGTCGGAACCGGCTTCAAGGAAAAGGATGCGGCTTATCTGAAGAAGACGCTCGACACGCTGAAAACGAAGACACCGGTCGTGCCGCTCAAGGGCAAGAACTACGTCTTTGCCCAGCCGACGCTGATCGCCGAGATCGAATTCCGCGGCTGGACCGACGACGGCAATCTGCGCCATGCCTCATACAAAGGGCTTCGAGAAATCCAGGATAATGCTTCTGTGTATGAGCTTTCCCCGTAGTTCGGATCCGGCGGCCGCCATTGGTCGGCCGCCGGAAGGTGGCGCCAATCAGTTCTTGATGGCGATACGCTTGACCTGCGACTGCGCCTTCTCGCTCTTCGGCAAGGTCACGGTCAGCACGCCGTTCTTGAAGCGGGCATCGACCTGATCATCCTTGACCTCGACGCCGAGCGGGATGCGGCGCTCGAAGCGGCCGTAATAGCGCTCGCTGAACTGGCGATCCTTGTCCTCGCTGTCGGAGCGCTTCTCGCCCTTCAGCGTCAGAACGCCGTCGTTGAGCAGGACCTCGATGTCCTTCTCTTCAAGGCCGGGCACTTCGGCCGTTACCCTGATCTCCTTGTCGGTATCGGAGATCTCGACGCTTGGCCAGCCGGCACTGAAGCCGGAGCCGCGACCGAATGACGGCAGACTGGAACCGAAGCCGCGGAAGACGTCGTCAAACAGTCGGTTCACCTCGCGATGAAGCGACAGGAAGGGATCGCGCTCGTCGTCGCGCAGGAGGCTCGGAACCTGGTTGCCGTTGTTGCGGCCCCAGGGAATCAAATCACGGACACTCATGTTTTTTCTCCTTTTCTGGGGCAGTCGAAAAAGCTTCCCTGCTGGCGCCGGGCATCGCCCGGCGCCAGGTCGCATGTTGCGTTGATGGAAGCTCAGGCTGCCTGCTTTTCGGCCTCGATCTGTTTCGTCTCGGCCTTTGGCAGAGCCGTGTCGGTCGCAATCTCGATCTGGCGCGGCTTCATCTCTTCGGGAATTTCGCGCTTGAGATCGACGGTCAGCAGACCGTTGACGAGAGCGGCGCCGACGACCTTGACGTGATCGGCAAGCTCGAACCGGCGCTGGAACGAGCGGCCGGCGATGCCACGATGCAGAAACTGCACGTCCTCGGCATTCGTCTTCTGGCCCGACACGAAGAGTATGTGCTGTTCCTGCGTGATCGTCAGCTCGTCGTCCGAAAAACCCGCCACTGCCATTGCGATGCGGTAATCGTCCTCACCGGTCTTGTAGATGTCATAGGGTGGCCAGTTATCGATCGTCTCGACTCGGCTTGCGGCTTCGAGCGCATTCAACATTCGGTCGAAGCCGATGCTCGACCGGAACAGGGGCGAAAAATCGAGATTTGTCCTCATAGCCATATCCTCCTTGTAAGCAACATGGATACAAGGAGACGCCAAGAGCACATGGCGCCTCCTGGACTTGGTCGATTCCCGTTGGGCAATCGAACAATATTGATATAATTCAGTGAGTTGCGGTTTCAAGAGGAACTGGATCGCCCGGCATGGAAATTTGATTTTTTCGTCTGCGTCACCAGATTCGGAGGAGGCAAACGAAAGGAGCAATGGTTATGACAATGACTTCCGATGACGTCATCGCCGTCCTTGGGCCTGTCGATGAAACGCTGGTGGCCGAGGTCATCGCGACCGGTGCGACGCAGGTCGAACTTGCCGAGGCGCTGGCCTGGGCCAGCAATGACGAAGCCTTGATCGGTGAGGGGCGGCCTCTTCCGACGGGCATGACTGCCGCCCTGGTTGACCTGTTGGTTTCGGAAGAGGAGGAGATGGAATAGAGATGGGCCGGCACTGGGCGACGTTGATCGGAGCCGCGGCTTCGTGCAAGGATTGATCCGCAGCTCCGGCTTCATTCTGTGTGCTGACCGGGATACGGAGCGCTGTTGCTTGAGATGGTCTATTCCGCGGCGGAACTGATCGGGTCAAAAGATTCAAGCGCCTGCCGACAGAAACTGCGCGCGATCCCGTATTCCATTATGATACAGTTTTGCCACCGAGGTGGTCAGCTTCCCGATCGCGGCCGCATCGCGAGCAACGCCCCTGGACACTGCGATTTCCTTGACGACGCTTGCGCAAAAGCGTGCGTCTTCTTTCGATGGTAAGCTCATAAATACTCCGCAAGTGGCTCGCCCCAAGTATTGGGGCGAGCCTGACTTGATAGCTTAGAAGTCCATTCCGGCGCCAGCCGGCAGGGCCGGCGCGGCTTCCTTTTTGGGCTTCTCGGCGATCATCGCTTCCGTCGTCACCAGAAGACCGGCTACCGAGGCTGCGTCCTGGAGTGCGGTGCGCACGACCTTGGCCGGATCGATGACGCCCTGCGTATAGAGGTCGCCATATTCGCCGGTCTGGGCGTTCCAGCCATAGGAGAAGTCGGCCCTCTCGCGCAGCTTACCCACGATGACAGACCCTTCGGCACCAGCATTCTCGGCAATTTGACGGACCGGAGCCTCGATCGCCCGGCGAACGATCTCGATACCGACCTTCTGGTCCTGATTGGCAGCATTGAGATTGTCGAGCGCCTTCACGGCACGCAGCAGCGCAACGCCGCCACCCGGCAGGATGCCTTCCTCGACGGCCGCACGGGTCGCATGCAGCGCATCGTCGACGCGGTCCTTTTTCTCCTTCACCTCGACTTCGGTTGAGCCGCCAACGCGAATGACGGCAACGCCGCCGGCCAACTTGGCGAGACGTTCCTGCAGCTTCTCGCGGTCGTAGTCTGAAGTGGTTTCCTCAATCTGCGCACGGATCTGCGCGACGCGACCGTCGATCTCGGTCTTGGATCCCACGCCGTCGATAATGGTGGTGTTTTCCTTCTCGATCGACACCTTCTTGGCGCGGCCAAGCATGTTGAGCGTAACATTCTCGAGTTTGATGCCGAGGTCTTCAGAGATAACAGTGCCGCCAGTCAGGATGGCGATGTCTTCCAGCATGGCCTTGCGGCGGTCGCCGAAGCCCGGAGCCTTGACGGCCGCAATCTTCAGGCCACCGCGCAGCTTGTTGACGACGAGGGTTGCGAGAGCTTCGCCTTCAACGTCTTCAGCGATGATGACCAGCGGCTTGCCGGACTGGACGACGGCCTCGAGAACCGGAAGCATGGACTGCAGGTTCGACAGCTTCTTCTCGTGGATCAGGATATAGGGATCCTCGAACTCCACGCGCATCTTGTCGGCATTGGTCACGAAATAGGGGCTGAGATAGCCGCGATCGAACTGCATGCCTTCGACGACTTCGAGTTCGGTTTCGGCGGTCTTGGCTTCCTCGACGGTGATGACCCCCTCGTTGCCGACCTTCTCCATCGCTTCGGCAAGATAACGGCCGATTTCAGAATCGCCATTGGCGGAGATGGTGCCGACCTGGGCGATCTCGGAGTTGCTGGTGATCTTGCGGGCGTTGGTCTTCAGCTCCTTGACGACGGCGTCAACGGCGATGTCGATACCGCGCTTCAGATCCATCGGGTTCATTCCTGAAGCGACAGCCTTGGCGCCTTCCTTGACGATTGCCTGGGCAAGCACGGTCGCGGTGGTCGTGCCGTCGCCGGCAAGATCGTTGGTCTTCGATGCCACTTCGCGCAGCATCTGCGCGCCCATGTTCTCGAACTTGTCTTCCAGTTCGATTTCCTTGGCGACGGAAACGCCGTCCTTGGTGATGCGAGGGGCGCCGAAGGACTTGTCGATCACGACGTTACGACCCTTCGGGCCGAGCGTCACCTTCACCGCGTTGGCGAGCACGTCGACCCCACGCAGCATGCGTTCACGGGCGTCACTGTGGAATTTGACTTCTTTCGCAGCCATTTTAGTTAACTCCTCAATAGGCAGCTATCTGACTGATGGTTTCGTGGTGCAAAGGCTCAGGCGGCCTTCTTCTGCTCGGCCTGGGCTTCGATGACGCCCATGACATCGCTTTCCTTCATGATCAGCAGGTCCTCGCCGTTGATCTTGATCTCAGTGCCGGACCATTTGCCGAACAGGATGCGATCACCGGCCTTGACGTCGAGAGGCTGGAGCTGGCCGGCCTCGTTGCGAGCGCCGGGGCCGACGGCAATGACCTCGCCCTCCTGCGGCTTTTCCTTGGCGGTATCGGGGATGATGATACCGCCTTTGGTCTTTTCTTCGGATTCGACCCGGCGGACGAGAATGCGATCATGAAGCGGTCGGAACGACATGTTTCCCTCCATTGGACAAAAAAGATGACGTTATTCCCCCTGGCCGGACCGGATGACCAGTCCGGGCGGGTTGCAAAACCTCTCTTCGAGCATTTTGCGCGAATGATCTGGTTTTGAGAATTTTCGATTTCAAGAGGGCGAAACCAAAAAATTAGCACTCATGTTGCTGTGCTGCTAACGCGCTGGAAAGGAACAACAAACTGTGATTCAGCGTTGGAAAATCCGTTGATGGCTGCGAAATTTTGCGCCACCTTCACGGTGTCATGAAACGGAGATGAAGCATGCAATTCTCGTCGGATCTGGAACGTCAGCTGAACGGCTACGGCCTCACCACAGCACACATCCTCTACCGCATTCCCGATTTCGAATCCGTGCTGCAGACCTATGTCTGGCAGGACTACGATCTGGCTCCCGATTTTCCTGAGATGCGCAGGTTCCTGGACTACTGGCAGACCACCCTCGATGGCCCGCTGCATTCCGTCCGCTATACCCATCAGCGACTGATCGGACCCAACGAATGGCGCCGCGTCGAGGGTGAGTTCAAGCTTCACTGAGGTCTTGAAACGGAAATTTCTCTTTCCTAGCTCTTCCGCGACCGAGGCTTGATGAGCTCGGTCAGCATGGCACGTCGTTCAGAGTGAGACCGAAATGGAAGACAAGATCAAAATTATCAAAGACCTCAGCATCGAGGAGCGGGAAGAGGTCTTTGTCGATGTCGCGCGCGTTCTGGAGGGGACCGCACACGAGGCCTACGTCGAAGGCAACCGGCACTTTGCCGCACTCTCGGCGAATATGGCTCAGGTGATCCGCGTCAATGCCGACGAACTGGCCCGCGACGATGTCCAAAACGCCGAGCGCGTGTTGCTGCAGGCCACGGCCATGATCTCGCAGTTCAATGCTGTCCATCCCTACCGGATGGTGAGCAAGGCCGTGCACTGACGATCACGGCGCCCTCCCTTCCTCGCATGATCGTCGCTCTATGACGATTGCACTTTGGAAAGCCCGACCAGAGTGGCATGCAGGCGTTGCTTCACCGTTGTATCTGCCTGCTGACAGCGAGGACCAGATCCCGGTGACCGGCGGATGACCAGGCGATTGACAGCGTGAGCGATAATCCCCTCCAGGAAATGACCGCACATGGCTGTCGAAGTTTTTTCTGCTGGTGCTCTTGAATCCGAAAACCGCCAAAACCAAATCGATTGCCGCCAGCCGCTGAGACAGGGTTGGCCGTGCTGGGAGCGCCGCTTTCGGCGCTCCCATACCCATGTTGCTTCAAGGAGGATATGGCTATGGCAACATCTTACGATTATGCGCCCCTCTACCGTTCGAGCGTCGGCTTCGACCGGGTTTTCAATCTTCTCGAAAATGCCCAGCGTGCCCGTTCGGTCAGCGACTGGCCACCCTACGACATCGTCAAGACTGGCGATGACAGCTATCGCATCTCCATCGCGGTGGCGGGTTTCGCGCAAGACGATCTCGACATCACCTTCCAGTCCAATCTTCTCACCGTCACCGGCAAGAAGCAGGAGACGGCCAACGAAGGCTATCTGCATCGCGGCATCGCCGGCCGGCCGTTCGAACACCGGTTCGAGCTTGCCGACCATGTCAGGGTGAACGGCGCCGATCTGAAGAACGGTCTCCTGTCGATCGATCTCGTTCGTGAGATCCCCGAGGCCCTGAAGCCGCGGAAGATCGACATCCAGACCAGCCCGGCTCTCGCACAAGCTGCCGCGCCGGCGCAGATCGAAGCGCAGAAGGCCGCTTGATCAGACGATTGGAGAAAGGGCGCCGTGACGACGGCGCCCATCGACATTCCGGGTTGGGAAGGAGAGCGTCATGAAACCCGATATGTTCAGAGAACCAGTTTCCATCCTTGTTGGCCTTGGCTTTCCGGCTGAGGTCCGCGGCGTCATGGATGCCTATCGGCACCTTTGCGAATGGCCCGCACCGCTCAGGGACACCGCGCATTCTGTTGCGCTGAAGGCCTGCGGGGCGGCGATGCGTGGCGAAATCGAAGCGGAGACGGCGCGTGGCCTGTTTGCCGCCTTCGCGGACAAGCATGATCTGTTGGCGCCGGAGACAGACGTCATCGTCGCATCTCGTCGTAGCCAAGACAAAGATCCCCATGTTCGGTGAGGCTGCGATGACAAACGACATGTTGCAGCAGGTTGTCAACAATGCGATGGCGATGGGACCAGTGGTCCTGCTTCAGGGCCTTCGACTCGAAAGGCCGAGTGATGTCGTGCAATCGCGGGCACTGTCTGTCGACGACAAGCGGGCGGTCCTCGCAGCCTGGGCATCCGATCTCTACGCTGTCGACTCCAAACCGGCGCTCCGAATGCTTCCGGGAACGCCTGAGCCGGTCTCGATCGATGAGGTACACGTTGCGCTGATGGAACTCGACCGCCGCTACGGGTAAACGGAACGCCATTCCTGGCCCTTGGCGCTATGGATCGTCGAGAGGATCAGATAGTCCTCATCCAGCAGCGGCACGCCGGCCTGGTCGCTGGTGGCGTCGGGCGGGTCGAGGGTCAGCTCTGTCAGGAAGCGCTCGCGGCTCGCATAGCCGCTGGCGATCTGT
>Ga0182739_1000432_pt1 | contig 55963 bp, 61 predicted proteins | sample eDN5th30CBELigBY_FD_128873 | JGI IMG/M metagenome (GOLD analysis project Ga0182739, IMG submission 128873) | Enriched backyard soil microbial communities from Emeryville, California, USA - eDNA 5th pass 30_C BE-Lig BY (version 2) (version 2) | ecosystem: Environmental > Terrestrial > Soil >... | reverse complement strand
GGGGCGCGCCGGCCGGATCGGGAACGGCCGGCGCCGGCAAGACACTCTTGCCGTACATGAAATAAAGCCCGTCAGGCCGGCAGTGCGTCCAGGTCCCGGCGCAGGGCCTGGACGCAGAATTCCACGAAGCTGCGCACCTTGGCCGAGCTTTTGCGCCCTTCCGGATACACCACGTGGACCGGCACCGGCGGCATCTCGAATTCACGCAGCACCACCTGCAGCGCGCCGCTGGCCAGGTGCGGCGCCACCTGGTAGGACATCACCTGCGTCAGGCCCCAGCCCTCGCGGGCGGCCATGACCGCCGCCTGGAACGAGGTGACGGTGAGCTGGGACTGCACGTTGAGCCGCTGGATCTGGTTGTCCTGCACGAAACGCCACTGCGGCCCCCTGCCCTCCATCGCCGCCGTGATCGTGCAGAAGCGATGCAGGGAGTCCGGGGTTTCGGGCACGCCGCGCTCGCGCAGGAAATCCGGCGATGCGCAGACCACGCGGCGCACGTGGCCGACCGGCACCGCGGTCAGCGAGGAATCCGGCAGCGCACCGATGCGCACGGCCACGTCAATGTCTTCGTCCACGAGATTGACCACGCGATCCACCAGCAGCGCACGTACCGAAACCTGGCGATGCTCGCGCAGATAGCCCAGCACGGCCGGCATGACGTGCAGTTCGCCGAACAGCGCGGGCGCGGTGATGGCGAGCGCGCCGCGCGGCGCGGCCATGGCCCCCGCCGCGGCGTCGTCCGCCTGTTCGACGTCGTCCAGAATGCGGCGGCAGTCGGCCGCATAACGCTGGCCCGCTTCGGTCAGGCGCAGGCTGCGCGTGGTGCGCACCAGCAGCAACGCGCCCAGGCGGCGCTCCAGCGCGGCGACGCTGCGCGTGACGGTGGGCGCCGACATCTGCATGCGCCGCGCCGCCGCGGCAAAGCTGCCCGCGTCGGCCACGGCAAGAAATACCGTCATCTCATGGAATCGGTTCACAGCGGGACGGGCTCCGTAGTCTTGTCATGCGTGGTGGCGTCGCGTCTCGCGCCGTTGCCTGCAATTTACCCGCGAGCGTCCGCCTTGTCCTGCCCGCCGCGCAGCGCCTGGCCGCGGAACTCCTTGCGCAGCCACGCCAGAAACGCCTTGACAGGCGGGTGACGCTCGCGCCCCGGGGCGCACAGCGCGGTGTAGGCCGAGCCCGCGACGCGGATCTCCGGCCGGAACGGCACCAGGGTGCCGGCAGCCACGCTGTCGGACACCATCACCGAACTGGCCAGCACCAGTCCCTGCCCGGCGATGGCGGCCTGCAAGGCGTAGTGTTCCTCGGTGTAGGCATGCTCGGCGGCTGGGCGGCGCCATGCCGGCAGGCCGGCCGCGTCGCACCACGCCTGCCACCCCTGCTCATAGAGTGGCGAATCGCGCCAGCGCACCGTCACCAGGGCGGGCGCTCGCCGTCCTGCCTGCGCGATGCGGGCCGGCGCGCCGTACACGCCGAACCACTCCGGCAGCGCGCAAGCCGCGTGCAGCGCGGGATAGCGCTCGCGGCTGTAGCGGATGGCCACGTCCACGCTGGCGTCCTGGAGCAGGTCGACGGGGTCGGGCGTCGCGTCCAGGCGCAGTTGGTATTGGGGATGCGCCTGATGGAAACGCCCCAGCCGGGGCACCAGCCAGAGCGCGGCGAAGGAGTGCGTGGTGGAGACGGTCAGCGCGCCCGACGCCGGCGCGGGGCGCAATGCGTCCAGCGCCTGCGCCACATCGAGCAGGGCGCCATGCACGCCCGCAAACAGGCGCGCGCCCTTGTCGGTCAGGCGCACGCCGCGCGGCACGCGATCGAACAGCGCGCACCCCACGTGGCGCTCCAGCGCCTTGACCTGATGGGAGACGGCGGTAGGCGTGACCGACAGCTCGTTCGCGGCCAGCTTGAAACTGCGCAGGCGCGCGGCAGCCTCGAAGGTGCGTAGCGCGGTGACGGGAAGCGTGGCAAACATCGGCGGCAGACCTGGATGAATTTGATTCAGCTTAATCCAGGAATGGTCATTTGTCGCGGCGGCGGCTTGCGGCCAACATAGCCTGCAACATGGCCTGAAACATGGCCATGAAGATCGTTTCCAATCACTCTTGCGGGAGCCAAGCATGAATTCAAATCAGCAATCGAACCGGCTGCTCATTCTGGTGGGCAGTCCGCGCCGCGATGGCAACAGCGCCGCGCTCGGCAAGGCCGCCCTGCGCGGGGCCGAGGCCGCCGGCACCACCGCCACCCTGCTCTTTCTCGATGACTACATCCACGGCTTCCTGCCGGACCTGCGGCACGCCCGCGCGCCGGCGGACCGGTACGCCGAACTCTTCCTGGAACACTTTCTGCCCGCCGACGGCATGCTGCTCTGCACGCCCGTCTATTGGTATGGGATGTCGGCGCAGGCCAAGGCGTTCTTCGACCGCTCATTCAGCCATTACGCCGGGTCGGGCCCCGAGCCTCAGCGCGTCATGGCGCGCATGACCGGCAAGCGGCTGGGCCTGGCGGTCGCCTCGGAAGAAACCTATCCCGGCGCGGCGCTGGGCATCGTGCACCAGGTCCAGGAATATGCGCGCTACACCCATTCCGACTTTGTCGGCTACGTGCACGGCGCGGGCAACAAGCGCGGCGAGATCGCGCGCGATCCGCGCCAGCCCCTGGCGGCCGCGCAGACATTGGGCGCCGAGTTCTTCACCCGCAAATACTCCGACTACCGGATCGAGACGCCCCGCCGTCACAACGTCTGGGAGCCCGCGCCCGCCTTGAGCAGCACGCCGGGCGGGCTGCCATAGACCTGCTTGAACACGCGCGTCAGATGCGCCTGGTCCGCAAAGCCCACCGCCTGCGCGGCGTCGGCCAGCGGCAGGCCGCCGCGCAGCAACGCGCGGGCGCGCGCCACCCGCCAGTTGCGCAGCCACGCCTGCGGCGGCAGGCCATAGCGCCGCGCGAACTGCTTGACCAGCGTGGTGCGGTGCCGGTCCTGCGCCTGCGCCAGCGCCTCCAGGTCCGGCGCGCAGGCCGGATCGGCGGCCATGCGTTCGCGCAGCAAGGCGCACACGTCGGCCAGGTCGACCACGCCGGCAGGGTCGCCCGACGCTACACAGCCGCCCTCGTTGCCGCCGTCCGGCGTCCGGCCATGCGCGGCCAGCAGGCCGAACACGGCCGCCGACATGCGCGCGCGTCGCTGCGCGGCGGGAATCTCGTCGGACGTCAGCGCATTCAGCCAGGTTGCGCACAGCGCGGCATCGGCGATCACCGGCCCGGCCCGCCGCACGCCATGCGCATCCAGCGCCCGCTCGTGGTCCTGGAACCAGGCGGGGTCGAGATAGGCCATGCGGTACGCCAGCGACCCGGCAGCCGTGCCGCCGGTGTGCACCTGTCCCGGGGCGATCACCACGAGCTCGCCTGCCCGCGCGGTGTAGGGCGCGCCTTGCACCGTGAATTCGCAGCAGCCCTGCTCGACCGCGCCGATGGCCCAGGCGTCATGGAAATGCGGCGCGTAGCGATAGGCGCGCAGGTCCGCGATCAGCACGTCGCCGGGCAGGCCCGCGCCGCAATGCCAGATGTGTTGAGAAACCGCCATGGGTAGAGGGTCAGCCGTCTCGCGGCTATCCGAAGTAGCGCCCATCCGACGTCAGGGATCGGGCCAGCAGCCACGCGTTGCGAGGGTTTTCTCCGACGCGCCGGATGGCATACGGCCACCAGTCCGCGCCGAACGGGAGATAGACCCTGACGTTATAGCCCAATCCGCGCAGCGCCAGTTGCCAGTCCGGGCGCACGCCGTAGAGCATTTCAAATTCGAAGTCGGCGGGGGACCAGCCACGTTCGCGCGCCAGATCGATGATGGCGCCCGCCAGCCGGTCGTCGTGCGTGCCGAAGACCGGGTAGAAGCCCGAGTCCCGCGCCTCGCGCGACAGCATGATGGCGGCCGCGTCCAGATAGGCCAGGTCGATGCGCGCGCGCCCCGCGTGATCCAGCGCCCGCTCCGGGAACGCGCCCTTCACCAGCCGCAGCGAGGTCCGCTGGCGAATCGCCCAGGCCAGGTCTTCCGGCGTGCGGCGGCGCCGCGCCTGCAGCGTGAGCCCGGCGGGGACGCCCGCTTCCAGCAAGTGGCGATGCAGCGCGCAGGTGCGGTCGCGGATGGCGGAATCTTCCATATCCAGCATCAGGCAGCCGCGTCCCCCGCGCGCGGCGCCTTGCGCCGCCATGCCGATGCGCCGCGCGTTGTCCTCGCCCAGCGCGTCGCCCTGCATGTAGCCGATGGCGGTGGGGTCGACGGACACGTGCACGTCCAGGCCGGCGTCGGCCAACGCCTTGCATGCGCCGATGGCCTGATCGACGTTGTGCGCGATGGCGGCCCGGTCCGCGACGTACTCGCCCAGGTAGAAGAGCGATGCGCGGATGCCATGCGCCTCGCGCAGCCTCACGGCCGTGCGCACGGCCTCGTGCACGTCGGCGCCGCCGACGAACCGGCGGGCCAGCGAGGTCCGGGCGGCCATCGCCCGCATCGCCTGCCCGACCGCCGGGCTGCGCGCCAACGCAATCGTGGTTCTCTGGAAAATGCTCATCGCCTCACCGCGCAAAGCGGCCACTATGCAGCGACGGCGAAAGGCTGTCTTGAACGCCCGTGAACGGACGCCGGGACATGCCGGGATTCCGATCAGGCCTGGATCAGGGCCGGATCAGGGCCGGATCAGGGCCGGATCAGGGCCGGATCAGGGCCGGAACGGCGCGGGATCCAGCGGCAGCTCCAGCCCGCCCATCTGGGCGGTCAGCAGCGCCGCGCTGCCGCAGGCCAGGGTGAAGCCCAGCGCGCCCTGACCGACGTTCAGCCAGAGATTGTCGGCGGCGGGACTGCGGCCGATCAGCGGCTTGCCGGTAGGCGTGGCCGGCCGCAGTCCAGCCCACGGGATGGCCTGGCTCAGATCCAGTTGCGGGAAGGCTTCGCGCACCTGGCGCTTGAGCAGGCCGATGCGCGCCGGGTCGATGTCGGCGTTGTTGCTGCCGATGTCCACCATGGCCGCGATCCGTAGCACCCTGCCCACGCGGGCATAGACGATGCGCCGCTCGTAGTCGGTCACGCTGATGCGCGGCGCCACGTTGTCGTCATCGGCCAGCGGGACGGTCAGGCTGTAGCCCTTCAGCGGGTACAGCGGCACGTCATGGCCCAGCGGATTGAGCAAGGCGCGCGTGCCGATGCCGGTGGCCAGCACCACGGCGTCGGCGCCGATATCGCCGTCGCGCGTGTTGACCGCGACGATGCGGCGGCCTTCGCGCTGCAGGCCGGACACGGGATTGGACATGGCGCACTCGACGTTGCCCAGGGTCTGCAGGCGATCGAACAGCGCTTCGGTGAACTGTCGGCAGTCGCCGGCTTCTTCGCTTGGGGTATAGATGGCGCCCGCCAGGCTGGCGCCCATGCCGGCAAGCGCCGGCTCGCGCGCCACGGTCTGGGCGGCGTCCAGCACCTGCTGGTCCGCGCCGTGCGCGGCCTGGTAGGCCACCAGCGCGCGCGCCTTATCGAGCAGTTCAGCGCTGCGGTACGCAATGAGCTTGCCGTTCTTCAGGTGCCCGAAGGCCAGGTCTTCCTGTTCGAGCAGGGAATGCATCACGTCCCGGCTAAGGTAGGACAGCGTCAGCATCTGCGCCGTGGACGCCTTGGCCACCGACGCGCGGCAGGCCAGCGCGAACTGCAGGCACCAGCGCCATTGGTGCGGATCCAGCCGGGGCCGGAAACGCAGCGGCGAATCCTGGCGCAGCAGCCAGCCCGGCACGCTGGGCAGCACGCCGGGGCCGGCCAGCGGCGCCACATAGCTGTAGCTGAGCTGACCGCCGTTGGCATAGCTGGAGACTTCCGCCGGACGGGGCTGGCTGTCGACCAGCACCACTTCATGACCCTGGCGCGCCAGGAAATAGGCCGACGTCACACCGACGACGCCCGCGCCAATCACGCAAACGCGCATACCGTTATCCAAAAAAGACCGCGAACCGGTCCATTCTGTAACGGGGTCCCCCGCGCCGGCAAATGCCAAACGCCGCAGGGGCCATAACCAAACTTCATGCCCTGGGATCAGGCGATCCGGTGCAGCTTGATGATGGCGGCGGCGGTCGGTTCGCGCACCAGATCGGCCAGCGTGTAGGCATTGAGCGCGTCGTAGAACGCCTGCAGCGTTTGCGCCAGCACGCCCGCCAGCCGGCACACGCCGTCCAGCGCACAGGGCGGCTCGCGGCAGTCGATGAGCGGTCCCTGCTGTTCCAGCTCGCGCACCAGGTCGCCGACCCGGTAGTGGGTGGCCGGATGCGCCAGCGCAAGGCCCCCGCCCTTGCCGCGCGAGGTGCTGACCCAGCCGCGCTGCGACATGAAATGCACCACCTTCACCAGATGGTTGCGCGACAAGGCGAAGCGGTCCGCGATCTCGGGGATCGTGACGGCGGCGGGCCGGTCGCGGCATTGCGTCAGGTACATCAGGACGCGCAGGCCGAAGTCGGTGAATCGGGTCAGTTGCATGGCTGTGGGGCGGAGACCGGGCGGCCCGGAAACATCAGGCCGCCAGGATACACCGCTCAGGCGGCGACGCCGCCGGTGCCGAATGCCTCGGCGTGGATGCGGTCTTCGGCCACGCCCAGGCCCAGCAGCGCCTCGCGCTGCGCCCGCATGAAAGCAGCCGGGCCGCACAGGTAGTAATCGGCGCCCGGCACGATGGCCTCCTCGCGGATGGCGTGCAGATCGACGCGCCCCTTATGGTCGTAATCGCGGCCAGGCTGGTCGCCATGGGCCACCTCTTCGTAGAACACCGCCTTGCGCACATTGGCGCGCGACGCGGCGATATCGTTCACGTGGTCGCGCATGGCATGCACCGACCGGTTGCGGCAGCCGTGCACGAAGCGGATTTGCCGATCGTCGTTGGCCCGCACCAGATGGTTCAGGATCGACACCATCGGCGTCAGGCCCACGCCCCCGCTCAGCAGCACGACCGGCGCGTCGCCGTCTTCGCGCAGGTGGAAATCGCCCTGCGGCGGCGCCACGTCCAGCACGCCGCCCTCTTCCAGGCGGTCGTGCAGCGCATTGGACACGCGCCCCGCCGGCGTCTGGTCGCCCGCGGGTTCGCGCTTGACCGAGATGCGCAGGCGATCCTGCCCCGGCGCGTCCGACAGGCTGTACTGGCGCGGCTGCATCAGTCCCAGTTCCGGCACATAGACGCGCACCGACACGTACTGCCCCGGCCGGTACGCCGGCACCGTGCCGCCATCGGCCGGCGCCAGATAGAAGGAGGTGATCTCGGCGCTTTCCGGCTGTTTGCCCACCACGCGGAACGCGCGCCAGCCGGTCCAGCCGCCCGGCTTGTTGGCCGATTCCGCGTACAGGCGCGCCTCTTCGGCAATCAGCAGATCGGCCAACTGCCCGTAGGCCGCGGCCCACGCATCCACCAGTTCGTCCGTGGCGGCGTCGCCCAGCACTTCACGGATGGACGCCAGCAGATGCTTGCCCACGATGGCGTAGTGCTCGGGCCGGATACCCAGGCTGACGTGCTTGTGCACGATGCGCGTCACCACCGGCATCAGGACGGAGGGATCGTCGATGTGCTCCGCATAGGCGGTTACCGCGCCGGCCAGCGCATGCTGCTGCGCGCCGCCGGCCTGGTGGGCCTGGTTGAACACGTGCTTGAGTTCCGGATTGTGCTGGAACATGCGCGCGTAAAAGTGCTTCGTCAGGGCCACGCCATGGACCTTCAGGACAGGGGCGGTGGCCTTGACCAGCTCGCGGACTTGGGGACTCAACATCTACGGCTCCTTGAATGGCGATCGTGCTCGCCTTTAAACATATATTCATAATACATCTTTAAAGGCGGACAGAAAAATCGCAGCTAGGATCAGTCTGAATCGGAGCGCCAGCGGCCAAACGGCGCGGGCGGCGGCAAGGCGCAAGCGGGCAGGCAGATCCATTGCGGCGCCACCGCGTCCGCGGCTCGATCCTGCGGGGCCTGCCACACCACCGAGGCCACCCAATCGCTTCCGATGCGGTAGGAACACGCCTGCCACGCGCCCCCGGGCGCGCGCAGCAGCGGGCTTTCCGGCGACCCGGACAAGCCCACGCAGGCCATGTCCGCGGGAAAATCCAGCCCCGCTCCTTTAATGAAGGCTTCTTTTAGTGTCCAGAGCCGATAGAAGTGTTGCAGGCGCGCTTCGCCCTGCAAGTCGGCCAATGCCTCGCGTTCGCCTGGCGAACAGACCCACTGCGCAAGCCCGTCCACGTTGCGTGGCCGGATGGCCTCCAGGTCGATGCCGATCTTCCAGCCGGGCGGCGCCGTCGCGCAAACAGCATGTCCGCCACTGTGGCTCAGGGATGTTGCCCCGGGAACCGGCCCTGCGCGGCGCAGGTGCTGCAGCAGCGCGCGGCTGACTTTCCAGTCTTGCATCGCCTTGCCGCTACGGATCGCCGCCGCCCGCCGGAGGTCGTCCGCAGACAGGTGTTCAACCCGGTATTGAGAGGCGGCGCTTTGATCTGCCCACCAGATTAAAAGTTCCTGAACGCTCACGGCTTAAAAGTAACTTTTGGATAAAATTATCGGTAATATGGGTTATTTTGTGTAATTTGTAACTGTTTAAATCGTTTCAGGCCGTATTCGCCATAGTAGAATCGCGCGCTATGTTGACGTTCTCAATCGCGCACTGGCAAGGTTGGACGCACGGATTTCAAGACCCGAGCCGTTGGCAGCACTGGGCCGAACACCCCTACTGCCCCCTCGGAGATCAAAGCGCCCCCCGCCTCGACTTCCTGCCCCCCATGCAACGCCGCCGCCTCAGCCCCCTGGCCCGCGGCGTCTTTGCTTGCGCCTGGCCGCTGGCCGACGGATATCCGGACATGCCGTTCGTATTCGCCTCGCGCCACGGAGAAACGTCGCGCAACTTCGGGCTGCTGGAATCGCTGGCGGCGGACGAACCGCTGTCCCCCACCGCATTCGGACTGTCGGTCCACAATGCGATCGCCGCGCAGTGGTCGATCATACGCCGCGACACCGCCGAGTCCGTCGCGATTGCCGTCGAGGACGACGGCCTGGAACACGCTTTTATTGAAGCGGCCATGCTGTTCGATCAAGGCCATGACAACGTGCTCGTGGTGCTGGCCGAAGAACAACCGCCCCGCCCCTACGCCCCGTGGGTGGACGATGTGCCGTTCTCTTACGCCGCCGCCTTCCGGCTACGCCCGGGCACGGACTGGGCGCTCGCGCCCAGCCCCGCCCCCCCCGGCGACGCTGCGCCGCAGATCTGGCCCAATCCCTTGAACCTCCTTCGCCATCTCGCGCTGCGGACCCCAAGCTGGCGGCACGCCAACCGCACCCGCCAATGGACCTGGACACGCAACGCATGAACACCACGGCACAAGTCCGCCAGGATTTCTGGCTCTGGCGCCTGGTCGCCACCGGCATGGCCTTCACCCTGTTCGGCCTGGGCGGCGTGCTGCTGCGCCTGATGGTGTTCCCGCCTCAACGGCTGTTGCCGGGCGACCGCCACGACCGGCAGCGCCGGGCACGCTGGGCGCTGCATGGCACCTTCAGGCTGTTCATCCGCTTCATGGTGCGCGTGGGCATCCTGACCGTGGAATTCAAGGGCGCCGAACGCCTGGGCCGTCCGGGCCAGATGATTCTTGCCAATCATCCGTCGCTGCTGGACGTGGTGTTCCTGGTCGGGCACGTCAAGAACGCCAATTGCATCGTCAAGCACGGCCTGGCGACCAATCCCTTTACCCGCGGGCCGGTGGCAAGCGCGGGCTACATCACCAACGACGAAAGCTTCGACATGTTCGATCGCGCCGCGGACGTGCTGCGCAATGGCGAAACGCTGATCGTATTTCCCGAGGGCACGCGCACGCCGCCCCGCGCCCTGCCGCAGTTCCATCGCGGGGCCTGCGCGATTGCCTTGCGCGGCGCGCGGGTCGTGACGCCGGTCGTCATCCGCATGAATCCGCGCAGCCTGACCAAGGGCGAGCCCTGGTACCGCATTCCGCCTTCCCGCATGCGCTATGTCATCGAGGTCGGCGAGGACATCGATCCGACGACCTGGAGCGCCGTGCATCCGCTGCCCATCGCCGGCCGCAAGATGAATGCCTATCTGCATGCCTATTTCGAAGCCGAACTGGCGCGCAGCGCGCCGGACGGCGCCTCAATGAACGCGCTGTCGCCCCAGACGGTGGAAGTGGAGTCAAAGCTGGATGAATCAACTGGAACTTGAGCTGAAAACGCTCGTCATCGAGTCCCTGGGACTGGAAGACATCACCCCCGACGACATCGACCGCGAGGCCGCGCTGTTCGGCGACGGGCTGGGCCTGGATTCGGTCGATGCGCTGGAGCTGGGCCTGGCGCTGCAAAAGCGCTACGCCATCACCATGGATCCCGAAACGCGCAACATGCGCGAGCATTTCGCCAGCATTGCCAGCCTGGCGGCATTTGTCACAGCGCAACGCCGCGACTGACGCACACGGAGTCACGATGCATACCCGCGAAGAAATATTCAATACGCTGCGCGGCGCGCTGGTCGAACTGTTCGAGATCGAACCGGAACGGATCACGCCCGACGCTCACCTGTACACCGACCTGGAAATCGACAGCATCGACGCGATCGACCTCATCGACCACGTCCGCCGGCAGACCGGCCGCAAGCTGGACGCCAATGATTTCCGCACGGTCCGCACCGTCGAGGACGTAGTCCAGGCGATGTGGCAAAAGCAGGATCCCGCCGCATGAAACGTGGCGTCGCGGCCGCGCTGGCCGCCGCCGCCGTGGCCTACCCGTTCCTCGTCTATGCGACGCTGGACAGGGTCAGCGCCGCCTGGCTCGCGTTGCCGCTGGCGCTGCTTTGGCTGGCGCGCGCGCTCACGGCGCGCGCCACGCAGCCCGGCGACCGCCTCCTGCCGGCCGTCGCCCTGGTCTTCTGCCTGATCCTCGCCATCTCCGATTCGCAAAGCTGGCTGCGCTGGTATCCCGTGCTGGTCAATGCCCTGATGCTGGCCATCTTCGGCATGAGCCTGCGCGGCCCGCAGTCCGTCGTCGAACGCCTGGCGCGCTTGCGCCATCCGGCGCTGCCGCCCGAAGGCGTGCGCTATACCCGGAACGTCACCCGCGCATGGTGCGTCTTTTTCGCGCTGAATGGCTCGATCGCGGCCGCGCTGGCGGTGTGGGGGCCCTGGAGCTGGTGGGTGGCCTACAACGGCTGCGTCAGCTATGTGCTGATGGGATTGATGGCCGCCGGCGAGTGGCTGCTGCGCCCGGCCATGGCCAAGGCCAAGGCAGCCTGAGCCATGGCCTGGACGCCCCTGCCCCGCCTGCTGTTGCCGGCCATGCCCGGCGACGGCAACGCCCCGGTCGCCGATTCGCCCCTGCTGACCCGTGACGCCTTCGCGCAGGCCAGCCTGCGCATCGCAGGCACGCTGCGCGCCCGCTCGCTGCGGCGCGCGGCGCTCTGGTTCGACGACGCGGCCGAACTCGCCTGCGCGCTGTTCGCCTGCTGGCGCGCGGGCGTGGTGGCCGTGCTGCCGGGCGACCGCCAGGCCCAGACCTGCCAGGGCCTGGACGTCACCGTCGACGCGTGGCTGACCGACACCGCACTGCCCTTGCCCGCCGCCCGCCAGTGGCGGCTGGCCGACCTGCATGAACATCCGCCCCTCGAACCGGCGGAACTGGATGCGTCGCAGACCCTGGTGCTGTGCACCTCCGGTTCCAGCGGCACGCCCAAGCACATTGGCAAGACCTGGGGCCAACTGGCGCAGGAAGTGCAGGCGCTGCAGCATCAGTGGCCCGACCCGCAGGCGCCCGTGCTGGGCAGCGTGTCGGCGCAGCACATGTACGGCCTGCCCTTCCGCGTGCTGTGGCCGCTGTGCGCGGGCCGGCAGATCGACCGGCCGCAGCGCCTCTACCCCGAAGACCTGCAGCAGGCCAGCCTGCGCCACCCCTCCTTTACCTGGATCGCCAGCCCGGCCCTGCTGCGGCGTCTGGGCCAGCGCCTGGACTGGGCGCAGTTGCGCGGCAAGCTGACCCGCATCCACTCGTCGGGCGGCGCCTTGCCGCGGGACGTGTCCGATGACATTGCGCAGTCGCTCGGCCTGCGTCCCACGGAAATCTACGGCAGCTCGGAAACCGGCGCGGTGGCCTGGCGCACCGGCGATGCGGACTGGCAGCCGCTGCCCGGCGTGACCGTGGACGTGAACGGCGAGGGCGCCCTGCGCGTCGCATCGCCGTGGGTCCATGCCGACGACCGCCAGACCGCGGACGGCGCCGAGCTCACGGCCGGCGGCTTCCGGCTGCTGGGCCGCCTGGACCGCATCGTGAAGATCGAAGAAAAGCGTGTGTCGCTGCCCATGCTGGAGCACGCACTGACGGAACACGCCTACGTCGCCGACGTGCGCGTGGGCAAGGCGGCCGGCGCGCCGCGCCTGACGGCGCTGGTGGCGCTGACGGCCCATGGCCTGCATGCGCTGCGCAACCAGGGCCGCGCAGCCGTGGTCGATGCCTTGCGGGCCCATTTGGCCACGCGCTTCGAATCGCTGGCGGTGCCCCGCGGCTGGAGATTCTTCCGGGACCTGCCCGCCAACGCGCAAGGCAAGCTGCCGCAAGCCGAGTTCGACGCCGCGGCCGGCCCGCGCCCGCTGGCGCCCGTCGCCATCCCCACGGACGTGGCGGCCTTGCCGGACAACGAGCGGCGCTACACGCTCGACATTCCCTATGACCTGGCGTACTTCAGCGGTCACTTTCCGGTCGCGCCCGTGGTGCCGGGCGTGGCCCAGATCAGTTGGGCCATGTCGCTTGCCCAGCGCGACCTGAAGCCGGAACTGAGCTTTGCCGGCATGGAGGCGCTGAAGTTCCAGCGTCTCCTGCGCCCGGGCGACACCGCCGCCCTGGCGCTGAAATGGGATGCGGACCGGCAAAAGCTGTATTTCGCGTTCACGGTGGACGGCTCGCCCTGCTCGTCGGGACGCATTCTCCAAGGGGCGGACCATGGCGCCGCATAAGCTGTGCGCCGTCATCCCCGTGTTCAACCACGGCGGCACCGTGTCCGCGGTGGTGGCGCAACTGACGGCGCAGGGCCTGCCCTGCGTGCTGGTCGATGACGGCTCGGACCCGGCGTGCGCGGCGGTGCTGGACCAGTTGGCCGCGCAGCCCGGTATGCGGCCCGACATACGGCTCGTGCGCCGCGCGGTCAATGGCGGCAAAGGCGCGGCGGTCCAGGACGGATTGCGCGCCGCCAGCGCGCTGGGCTACACGCATGCGCTGCAGGTGGACGCCGACGGCCAGCACGCGCTGCAGGACGTGACGGCATTTTCCAGCGCCTCGCGCGCCAGGCCGGACGCGGTGATCTGCGGCGCGCCGGTGTACGGCGACGACGTGCCCCGCAGCCGCCTCTACGGCCGCTGGCTGACCCGCGTCTGGGTATGGATCAACACCTTGTCGTTCGACATCCCCGACGCCATGTGCGGCTTTCGCGTCTATCCGCTGGCCGGCGTCCTGCCCGTGATCGACGGCGCCCATGTCGGCCGGCGCATGGATTTCGACATCGCCATCCTGGTGCGGCTGCATTGGCGCGGCATGCCCATGGCGTGGCTGCCGACGCGCGTCGTCTATCCCGAAGGCGGCATCTCGCATTTCAAGGGGCTGCAGGACAACCTGCTGATCAGCCGCATGCATGCGCGGCTGTTTTTCGGGATGCTGGCCCGGTCGCCAGCCCTGCTGTGGCGCCGCCTGACCGGGAGCGTCCGTCCATGAGCGCCCCCGACAGCCATTGGGCGGGGCAGCGGGAACGCGGCCATCCGGCGCTGATGCGCCTGACGGCCTGGGCCGCGCGCAGGCTGGGCCGGCGCACCGTCGCGCCCGTGGTCTGGCTCGTCGTGCTGTATTTCTATGCCTTCGGCGCACGCGCCCGTCGCGCGATCGCGGCGTATCAGCGGCGCCTGGTGAACGCCGGCGGCCCCGTCGCGCCGCTGCCCCGCGCCTTTCCTGTTTACCGGCAATACCTGGCCTTCGCCACCGCCATGCTCGACAAGCTGGACGTCTGGCAGGGCAGGATCACCATGGCCCAACTGGACATCGCCGACCCGGATGGCCTGCACAGCCAGATGGGCCATGGCCGCGGCCAGATCCTGGTGGGCTCGCACCTGGGCAACCTTGAGATCTGCCGCGCGCTTGCCGAGCAGACCGGCGCGCTCAGATTGAACGTGCTGGTCCACAGCAAACATGCCGTCCACTTCAACCGCCTGCTCGATGAAGCCGGCGGCGGGCTGCGCATGATCCAGGTCAGCGAGCTGGACGCGGCCGTCATGCTCGATCTGGCGCAACGCCTCGATCGGGGCGAATGGCTGGCCATCGCCGGCGACCGCGTGCCCCTGCAGGGCGACCGCACGGTGCCGGTGCAATTCCTGGGCGCCGCCGCGCGACTGCCCCAGGGCCCCTGGCTGCTGGCCGGGTTGCTGGGCTGCCCGGTGAATCTGCTGTTCTGCACCCGCCAGGGCGACCGGTACCGCGTGTCGATGGAGCGGCTGTCGGACGGCATCGCCTGGACGCGCGCGACGCGCCAGCAACGGATCGCCGACTGGGCGCAGCGCTATGCCGACCGCCTCGCGGCGCACTGCCGACTGGCCCCGCTGCAGTGGTTCAACTTCTACCCCTTCTGGAAAGACGATGCGTAAACGCGGCGCCATCGGCGCGGAAGTCGAAATTCGCGTGCCCTTTTTCGACGTCGATTCGATCAATGTCGTCTGGCATGGTCACTACGTGAAATACCTGGAGCAGGCGCGCTGCGAGCTGCTGGACAGCCTTGGCCACAATTACGGCGCCATGCGCGCCAGCGGCTATGTGTGGCCGGTGATCGACCTGCACCTGCGTTACGCCCAGCCGGCGCAGTTCGGCCAACGGCTGGTCGTGCGCGCCGAACTGGTGGAATGGGAACATCGGCTCAAGATCAACTACCTGATCCAGGACGCGGACACGGGCCAGCGGCTGACGCGCGCCACGTCCGAGCAGGTGGCGGTCTGCCTGGCCAGCGGCGAGATGCAACTGGCCTCGCCCGAGGTCTTCGTCGCCGCGGTCCGAAGCAAGCTCCAGTCGCTGGAGGCCGACACATGATGCGCATTCCCACCCCCCGCCCGTTCTGGAAACGGCTCGCCTGCCTGCTGGCGCTGGCCCTGCTGCCCCTGACCGCCGCGGCCTTCGACCTGGACGACCTGCGGGCACAACTGCGCGCCACGCCGATCGTGCGCGGCCAGTTCGTGCAGCAGAAATTCCTGCGCTCGCTGCCCCAGCCCCTGACCAGCCGCGGCGACTTCACGCTGGCGGCCGGAAAAGGCCTGCTGTGGCTGCTGCGCACGCCCATCGCGCAGGACCTGCGCATCGATGCCAACGGCATCTCGCGCCGGGACGAGTCCGGCGCCTGGACAAAGCTGCCCCAGCAGACGGGCGGCGGCCGCGAGAACCAGCTCTTTCTTTCCGTGCTGGCCGGCGACACCCGCGCGCTGCAGGAAAACTTCGACCTGGCGCTGACGGGCGAATCCACCGACTGGCATTTGACCCTGACACCGCGCTCGGCGCTGCTGCGCCAGATCTTCGACACCATCCGGATCGATGGCGGCGCGCTCGTTGACCGCATCGAACTGCGTGAAACCCAAGGCGACCGCAGCGTGCTGCAGATGACCGGCGCCGTCGCCGCGCAAGCCTTGACCCCCGAGGAAGAGCGTGCGTTCGCGGACTGAACGCTGGCTGCCCCGCCTGTTCAAGCTGGGGCTGCTGCTGGTGCTGCTGGCCGGCGCCTGGCAGTGCCGCAACGGCTGGCCGGTTTCCGCCAATCTGATGGAGCTGGTGCCGCAGGCGTCCGTTGACGCCACGCGGCGACTGGCCGAGAGCCGCATCCAGGAACCGCTGTCGCGCCAGCTCATTGCGCTGGTCGCCGCGCGCGACAGCGCCGATCCCGTGCCGCCGGCGCGTCTGCTGGCAAAGCGGTGGACGGACAGCGGCCTGTTCTCCCAGGTGCAGGTAGACCTGAACGTGGACCTGGCCGCCCTGCGCGAGCACCTCCTGGCGGGCCGCCTGGCCATGCTCCCGCTGGCGGACCGCCAGCAACTGGAAAACGACCCCGCGGCCTACGCGCAGCGCCGTGCCCGCGAGCTGTCCGATCCCTTCTCGTCGTCGGGCCTGGTGCCCGCCGATCAGGACTGGCTGGGGCTGACGCGCCGCGCCGAACAGGCGCTGCGGCCCGGCGGACTGGTGCATTTCGACATGGGTTCGGGCACGTTGCAGGCCGAACAGGGCGGCCGGCGCTGGGTGCTCGTGCGCGCCGATACGCGCGGCGACGCCTTCGACGCGGACGCGCCGCAACGCATTGCGGCGCAGATCGGCCAGGATCGAGCCGCCTTGGGCGCGACGGGCGCCGAGCTGCTGGTGGCGGGCGGCCCCCTGTACGCCGCGGCCGGCAAGGCCCAGGCCGTCGCCGAAAGCGGCTGGATCGGAACCGGCGCCGCCATCGGCATCGTGCTGGTGCTGCTGCTGGCGATGCGCCGCTGGCGCGTGCTGCTGGCGTTCGTGCCCGTGGCCGTGGGGCTGGTAACCGGCGCGGTCGCGTGCGTCGCCGTATTCGGCTCCATCCACGTCCTCACGCTCGTCATCGGCGCCAGCCTGATCGGCGTGGCGGTGGACTTTCCCATGCATTGGCTGGGAAAAAGCTTTGGGATGCCGGACTGGCAAGCCTGGCCGGCCTTGCGCCGGGTGCTCCCCGGCCTGACCATCAGCCTGGCCGCCAGCCTGGTGGGCTACCTCGCGCTGGCGTTCACGCCGTTCCCGGCGCTGACCCAGACCGCCGTGTTCTCGGCGGCCGGCCTGCTGGGCGCTTATGCATGCACCGTGTGCCAGCTTCCTGCCTGGATGCGCGGCTGGCGGCCACGCCCCTGGCTGCCCCTGCTGGGCTTTGCCCAGCGTGCGCTGCGCACGCGCGAACGGCTGGCCGCCCGGCGCGGCGTCCTGTGGATCGGCGCGGCCCTGGTGGCGGCGGGCGTCGCGGGCGGCATTGCGCGGCTTGGCATCCAGGACGACCTGCGCCAGTGGCTGAGCCTGCCGGCGCCCCTGATGGAGCAGGCCAGGCAGATCGGCGACATCACCGGCGTCGTGCCCACCAGCCAGTTCTTCCTGGTGCGCGCCCGCGATCCCGATGAACTGTTGCGCCGACAGGCGCGCGTCGCCCAGCGGCTCGATGCGCTGGTGCGCGACGGCGGACTGGCCTCGTACAACGCGCTGAGCCAGCTCGTGTCGCCGGCCGCCGAGCAGGAGGCCCTGCGCGGCAGGCTGGCCGCCCTGGCCGCACAGCCGCAGGCCTGGAAAGCCATGACCGACCTCGGCATTCCGTTCGAGGCCATCGCGCAAGAGCTGCAGTCGCTCGCGGCGCTGCCCCCGCTCACGATCGACGACGCGCTGCGCGGCCCCCAGGCCGAACGCTGGCGCGCGCTGTGGCTGGGCAAGCACGACGGCGAATACGCGGGCATGATCACCCTGCTCGGCCTGCGCGACCCGGCGGCCCTGGCCGCCGTGGCGCAGGACGCGCCGGGCGTCAGCCTGGTCGACCGCAGCGGCGAACTCAACCGCATGTTCGCCGCCACCCGGATCGAAGCCGCCGAACTCAAGCTCATTTCCTATGTGGCCGCCGCGGTGCTGCTGCTGCTGACGCTGGGCCGCGCGGCGACCTGGCGCATCCTGGCCGTGCCCCTGGCGGCCACCGCCTGCAGCCTCGCCGCGCTGGGCTATCTTGGCCAGCCCCTGACGCTGTTCAGCCTGTTCGGCCTGCTGCTGGTCTCGGCCATCGGGGTGGATTACGCGATCTTCATGTTCGAGCGCGTCGCGGGCGCGGCCGCCAGCCTGGTGGGCATTCTCCTGGGCGCGGTCACGACGCTGCTGTCGTTCGGACTGCTCGCCCTCAGCCAGACCCCCGCCATTGCCAACTTCGGGCTGGCCGTGGCGCTTGGCGTGGCCTTTTCGCTGCTGTGGGCGCCGTGGATCGGCCCGCCCCGCGGGCGCTGACGCTTTTCTCTCATCACGCATCGCAACATGGAAACATCCAGCATGGAACATCGGGAAGTCGTGGTCATCGGAGCGGGCCCGGCCGGCGCGGTCGCCGCGGCCTTGCTCAAACGGCAGGGGCACGACGTCCTGATCCTTGAACGCCAGCAGTTCCCGCGCTTTTCCATCGGCGAAAGCCTGTTGGCGCACTGCCTGGAATACCTGGACGAGGCAGGCATGATGCCCGCCGTCCAGGCCGCCGGCTTCCAGGTCAAGAACGGCGCCGCATTCGCCTGTGGCGACGCCTACACCTACTTCGACTTTCGGGACAAGTTCAGCGCCGGGCCGGGCACGACCTTCCAGGTGCAGCGCGCGCACTTCGACCAAGTGCTCGCGGACGACGCCGCCCGCCAAGGCGTCGAGGTGCGCTACCGGCAGGAAGTCACCGCGGCCGACTTCGGCGGCGACGGCCCGCTGCTGGACGTGCGCACCGCCGAAGGCGATAGCTATCAGGTCAAGAGCCGGTTCGTGCTGGACGCCAGCGGCTACGGCCGCGTCCTGGCGCGCATGCTGGACCTGGAACGCCCGTCGTCCATGCCGCCGCGCAAGGCCATCTTCACCCACATCGAGGACCGCATCGACGATCCCGGCTTTGACCGCGAAAAGATCCTGATCACGGTGCATCCCGAACAACGGGGCATCTGGTACTGGCTGATTCCCTTCTCCAACGGCCGCTGCTCGTTCGGCGTCGTCGGCGGCGAAGACCTTTTCGGCGCCCCCGGTGTAGACCTGATGACCACCTTGCGCGCCATGGCGCAGGCCGCGCCCAACCTGAAGCGCGTCTTGAAGAACGCGGTCTGGGATACGCCCGCCAACACGATAGGCGGCTACTCGGCCAGCGTGACGCGCCTGCATGGCCCGGGCTACGCCTTGCTGGGCAACGCCGCGGAGTTCCTGGATCCGGTGTTTTCGTCCGGGGTCACCATCGCGCTGCGCTCGTCCAAGCTGGCGGCCGATGCGCTGCACCGGCAGCTGGGCGGCGCCCAGGTGGACTGGCAAGCCGAGTTCGCCGACCCGCTGATGGTGGGCGTCGAAACATTCCGCGCCTATGTCCAGGGCTGGTACAGCGGCGAATTCCAGGACGTCGTGTTCTACCCGCGCGCGCAACCGGAAATACGCCGCATGATCAGCGCCATCCTGGCCGGCTACGCGTGGGACACCCGCAACCCCTTTGTCGCCAACCCGCAGCGCCGCCTGCGCATGCTGAGCGAACTCTGCCGCGCGGGCGCACCGCTTGCGCAGCCCGCCTGAGTCGCCCCATGAACGCCGCTGCCGCCCTCTTCCCGACCGTACGCCGAAGCCTGGCGCTTGCGCTGCTGGCGTTGGCCGGTTGCGCCGGCGCGCCGCCGCTGCCCGCCCACGATGCCGGCTTTGCGCTGCCGCGCCAGTTGCACGTGGCGCAGACGGCGCCAGGCCAGCCCGCCGCCGACCTGCTCCTCGTGGTCCAGCGCGAAGGCGCCGCCATGCGGTGGTCGTTGTTCGATCCCTTGGGGGTTCCACAGGCGCGGCAGATGCTGGAGCGGGGCCAATGGCGCAATGACGGCTTCATGCGACCCAATGCGCAGGCGCGCGAGCTGTTCGCCGCGCTGATGTTCGCCTGGACGCCGCAAGCGGATCTGGACGCCGAGTACGGCGCCGCGTCGTGGCGCGCCGTCGGGCCCGGCGGCGGCGTGACGCAGCGCGTTCTGCTCGGGCAGGGCAAGGCGCGCTGGACCGTCACCTGGCCCGGCGATACGCAAGGCCCGGCGTTTTCCATCCGGACCGCCGACGACGTGACGTGGCGGATCACCCCCTTGAAGGAGCAGCCATGATGACCTGGCTAGGCACCCCCGGCGTGGTGTGCGCGCTTGGCGCCGGCGTCGAGGCCGTCGGCCGCGCCGCGTTCGCCGGCGACACCACCGGCATGCGCGCCCAGGCCGGCTGGGTCAATGGCCGCGTCCTGACGCTGGGGGCCTGCACGGGCGCGCTGCCGGCCCTGCCACGGGAACTGCCCGCGCATCACCACAGCCGCAACAATCAGCTGCTGCTGGCGGCCGCGACGCAGATCGAGGCGCCGCTGCGCGCCGCCATCGCCCGCTATGGCGCGGACCGCGTCGCCGTAGTGCTGGGCACCAGCACGTCCGGCGTCAATGACAACGCGCCCGCATTCCGCGACTTGCGCCAGCATGGCGCCTGGCCCGCCACCTACGACTACCGCCGGCAGGCCCTGTCGTCCCCCGGTTCGTTCCTCGCCGACTGGCTGGGCACGACGGGACCGGCCTACACGCTTTCCACGGCCTGCACGTCCAGCGCCCGCGCCCTGCTGTCGGCGCAGCGCCTGCTGCGGCTGGGCCTGTGCGACGCCGTGGTCTGCGGCGGCGCCGACACGCTGTGCCGCCTGACCATCAACGGCTTCGCCACGCTCGAAGCCGTCGACGACGCGCTATGCACGCCGTTTTCGGTCCATCGCCGCGGCATCAATATCGGCGAGGCCGGGGTCCTCTTTTTGATGGAACGCGACCCCGCCGATGCGAATGCCGTGGCGCTGCTCGGCGGCGGCGCCAGCTCGGACGCCTGGCACATGTCCGCGCCCGACCCCACCGGCGAAGGCGCCCGCCGGGCCATGCTGGCCGCCCTGCGGTCGGCGGACGTGGACGCCGCCAGCATCGGGTGGCTCAACCTGCACGGCACCGGCACCCCTCACAACGACGCGATGGAAAGCCACGCCACGAACGCCGTGTTTCCGAACGGCGTGCCCTGCGCATCGACCAAAGCCCTGACCGGCCACACGCTGGGCGCGGCAGGCGCGCTGGAAGCCGCGCTGGCCTGGATCACCCTGTCCGCGTCCAACGCCGAAGGCCGGCTCATGCCCCATGTCTGGGACGCCCATCCCGATCCGGCGCTGCCCGCGCTGGAATTCAGCACCCCCGCGCATCGCTATGCCGCGGGCCGGCGCCGCGTGGCGATGAGCAACTCCTTCGCCTTCGGCGGCAACAATGCCAGCCTCGTATTCGGAGGTCATCCATGATTCCATGGCCGGTGGCCAGCCTGCTGCCGCACGCGGGCAACATGATCCTGATCGACACGGTCAGCCACTACGACGCGGACAGCCTCACCGCGCATGCCGTCATCCGGCCGGGCCCCTATTCGCTGGCGGACGGTTCGCTGCCGCCGTGGCTGGGGATGGAACTCATGGCGCAGGCCGTGGGCGCCTGGGCGGGATGCCAGGCGCGGCAGGCGAACGAATCCGTCAAGCTGGGTTTCCTGCTTGGCACGCGGCGCTATGAATGCCATGCGGCCTCGCTGCCCGCGGGCGCCGCCGTCACCATCCATGTCCGGCGCGGCCTGATCGACGCCAGCGGCATGAGCGTCTTTGAATGTGAACTGCGCGACCCGACCCGCTTGCTGGCCGAAGCCCGCCTGAACGTCTATCAGCCCAGCGACCCGCAAACCTTTATGCAGGAAGAAGCCCCCCAATGAGCGCCGACCCCATCCTCGTCACCGGCTCGAGCCGCGGCATAGGCCGCGCCATCGCGCTGGCCCTGGCCGACGCCGGCCACGATCTGGTGCTGCACTGCCGCCAGCAGCGCGCCCAGGCCGAAGCCGTCCAGGCCGAAGTGCAGGCCCGCGGCCGCCAGGCGCGCGTGCTGCAATTCGACGTGGCCGACCGCGCGCAGTGCGCCGCCGCGCTGCAGGCCGACATCGAGGCCCACGGGGCCTACTACGGCGTCGTCCTGAACGCCGGCCTGACACGCGACGGCGCATTTCCCGCCCTCACCGGCGATGACTGGGACCAGGTCCTGCGGACCAACCTCGATGGCTTCTACAACGTGCTCAGCCCGCTGGCCATGCCCATGATCCGGCGCCGCGCGCCGGGGCGCGTGGTATGCATGGCGTCCGTTTCCGGACTGGTCGGCAACCGCGGCCAGGTGAACTACAGCGCCTCCAAGGCCGGCCTGATCGGCGCGGCCAAGGCCCTGGCCGTGGAACTGGCCAAGCGCCAGATCACCGTGAACTGCGTCGCGCCGGGGCTGATCGACACCGACATGATCGACGAACATGTGCCCGTGGATGAAATCCTGAAAGCCGTCCCCGCGCAACGCATGGGCAAGCCCGAAGAAGTGGCCGCGACCGTGGCATTCCTGATGTCCCCCGGCGCCGCGTACATCACGCGCCAGGTCATCGCCGTCAATGGAGGACTGTGCTGATGAAGCGCGTCGTCATCACCGGCATGGCCGGCATCAGCGCGCTGGGATCGGACTGGCCGCGCATCCAGCAGGCTTTCCAGGCAGGCCGCAGCGCCATCCGCGTCATGCCGGACTGGTCGCGCTACGCGGAGCTGAACACCCGCCTGGGCGGGCCGGTCGAGGATTTCCAGGCCCCGTCGCACTGGACGCGCAAGCAATTGCGCAGCATGGGCCGCGTCTCGCAGCTTGCGGTGCGGGCCGCGGAAATCGCGCTGGCCGACGCGGGACTGCTTGGCGATCGCAGCATCACCGACGGGCGCATGGGCGTGGCCTGCGGGTCGTCCGTCGGCAGCACGGCGGAAATCCGCGCCTTCGGCAACATGCTGCTCAATGGCGTGACCGACGACCTGAACGCGAACTCCTATGTGCGCATGATGCCGCACACCACCGCCGCCAATATCGGCATCTTCTTCGAACTGAAGGGCCGGATCATCCCGACCTCCAGCGCCTGCACCTCCGGCAGCCAGGGGATCGGCTACGCCTACGAAGCCATCCGCTACGGCCGCCAGGACCTGATGCTGGCCGGCGGCGCCGAAGAGCTGTGCCCCAGCGAGGCGCTGGTGTTCGACGCGCTGTACGCGACCAGCCAGAAGAACGACACGCCGGAACTGACGCCCCGGCCCTACGACCGCGACCGGGACGGACTGGTCATCGGCGAGGGCAGCGGCATGCTGGTGCTGGAATCGCTGGAACACGCGCAGGCTCGCGGCGCGCACATCCACGCGGAAATCGTCGGCTTTGGCAGCAATTCGGATGGCACGCACATCACCCGCCCGGAAGCGGCCACCATGCGCGTCGCCATGGAGATGGCGCTGGCCGATGCCGGCCTGCCGCCCGACGCGATCGGCTACGTGAACGGCCACGGCACGGCCACCGAGCAGGGCGACGTGGCCGAGACCCAGGCCACCGCCCGGCTCTTCGGCAACCGCATGCCCATCAGCTCCCAGAAAAGCTACCTCGGCCACACGCTGGGCGCCTGCGGCGCGCTGGAATCCTGGTTCAGCATCGAGATGCTCAGGAACGACTGGTACGCCCCGACGTTGAACCTGCGGCATGTCGACCCGCTGTGCGGCGACCTGGACTATCTGACGGGCGAAGGCCGGCGCATGAACAATGAATTCGTCATGAACAACAATTTCGCGTTCGGCGGCATCAACACGTCCCTGATCTTCCGGCGCTGGCCCTGACGCTGGCCCCAGGCCGGCCCGGCACCGTTCCACTCCGCTTTTTCACTGTCTTCCCAAGGAATGCAAATCATGAACCTTCACTGCAAGCTCGCTGGCGCGCTGGCCCTGTCGTTCGCTTTCTCGGCGCCTGTCCTGGCCGCGGATCGCACCGTCCACCTTCCCATGCAGGCCGCCATCGAGGCCGCGCAGGCGGCCGGCAAGATCGACGGCAGTGTGAAGTTCTACCTGGCCGGCACGGGCCCCAAGGGCAAAGTGCTGGAAGCCGGCGTGATCACCAACCGCAAAACGAATGCCTTCGCCAAGAAGGACGCAGATGCCTGCCTGTGGGTGGCGCAATCGGCCGTGATCGCCCTGCATGAAGCCGCCAAGAAGGCGGGCGCCAATGCCGTCACCAATATCGTCAGCTACTACCGCAAGAACGAATACCGCAGCACCACCGACTACGAATGCCACGCCGGCGCGATGGTCGCAGGCGTGGCCTTGCGCGGCGACCTCGCCACCGTGAAGTAAGCCCTGGGCGGGGCAGCCTGCCCGCCCCCCGCCCGGTTTAAACTTCCCGTTTACCGCAACACCACAAAGGTTTACCCATGAGCACTGCTACGCTCAAGACCCGCCTGTCCGACTCCGTCAAGGACGCGATGCGCGCCAAGGCCGCCGAGCGCCTGACCACGCTGCGTTTCCTGCTGGCCGCCGTCAAGCAGAAGGAAGTGGACGAACGCCGCGACCTGTCCGACGCGGAAATCACCGCCATCATCGAAAAGCAGGTCAAGCAGCGCCGCGAGTCGATCGCCGCGTTCGAGCAGGCCGGCCGCACCGAAACCGCGGAACAGGAAAAGGCCGAACTGGCCGTGTTGCAAGAATTCCTGCCCCAGGCCGCCACGCCCGAGGAAGTGACCGCCGCCATCGACGCCGCGCTGGCCGAAGTGGCCGCGCAAGGCGTGACCGGCGCACCCGCGATGGGCAAGGTCATGGGTATCCTCAAGCAGGCCCTGGCCGGACGCGCGGACATGACCGCGCTGTCGCAGCAGGTGAAGGCCCGCCTCGCCTAAAACGCGCCGCCAAACAGGTCCGGCTGGCGCGACTGCTGCGCCGGATCCGCGAAGTTGCTCATGCCCACGCCCGCCAGCCGGTACAGGGTTTCAGGCGGCAGTTCGACGCGTTCGCATAGCAATCTGGCCAGGGCCGCCAGTTCCGCCGCCGACGCCGGCGGCTGGGCGCTGGTCTGGCTGCGCGTCAGGATGCGGAAGCGGTCGGTCTTCAACTTGAGCACTACCGTGCGGCCCAGGGCGCCCTTCTTCAGCGCCTGGTCCCACACTTTTTCCGCCATGCGGTCCAGCGCCTCGCCCACGGCGTCCAGCCGGACGTCCTGCGAAAACGTGGTTTCGGCCGACACCTGCTGCAAGGGCTGGTCGGTCTGGACCTCGCGCTCGTCGATGCCGCGCGCCAGCTCATACAGGCGGCGGCCATAGCGGCCAAAATAATGCTCCAGTTCCTGCGCGCTGTGCGTGGCCAGGTCGCCCACCGTCTGGATGCCCAGCTGCTCCAGCCGCGCCTGCGTGACCTTGCCCACGCCCGGCACCTTGCGCACGGGCAAGTGCTCCAGGAACGCCAGCACCTTGTTGGGACGCACGACGAACAGGCCGTCGGGCTTGTTCCAGTCGGACGCGATCTTGGCCAGGAATTTGTTCGGCGCCACGCCGGCCGACGCCGTCAGGCCGGTTTCCTCGCGGATCTGCTGGCGGATGACCTGCGCGACCTCGGTGGCCGAGGGCAGCCCGCACTTGTTGAGCGTGACGTCCAGATAGGCCTCGTCGAGCGACAGGGGTTCGATCAGGTCGGTATGGCGGGCGAAGATCTGCCGGACCTGGCGCGACACGGCCCGGTAGCGGTTGAAATCGGGCGGCACGTAGATCGCGTGCGGACAGAGGCGCTCCGCCTTGATGGCGGACATCGCTGAATGGATGCCGTAGCGCCGCGCCTCATAAGAGGCCGCGCACACGACCGAGCGCGGTCCGGTCCAGGCCACCACCACCGGCTTGCCGCGCAGTTCGGGGTTGTCGCGCTGCTCCACCGACGCGTAGAAAGCGTCCATGTCCACATGCACGATCTTGCGCTGGGAACGCGCAGTCTCCTGCCCCGTCATGGCCTCAATCCCGTGGCAAAAACATATATTATGACCGGCGACAATCCGCTACCCATTCCCGCACACGACGGTTCCATGACTGCATCCGCCCCCACGACCGACTACTTCGGCCTGACGATTCCCTTCATGCATTTCATTGGCCTGGTGCCCGAAAGCATCGCGCCGGCCTATGCCCGCACGACGCTGCCCTGGCGCGAAGACCTCACCAACAGCCGCGGCGACGTGCACGGCGGCACGCTGATGAGCGTCCTGGATTTCACGTTGAGCGCCGCGGCGCGCGGGTCCGCGGACGCCACCGAAGGCATGGCCACGATAGACATGAACACCACCTTCCTGTCCCCGGGCACGGGCGACCTGGTGATCGAAGCGCGCTGCCTGCGCCGCGGCGCGTCCATCGCCTTCTGCGAGGGCGACATCCGGCGCGCCGACGGCGAACTGGTGGCACGCGCCACCGCCACCTTCAAGATCATCCGCCGCCGTCCGGGCGGCGACTGACCCAGACTGACCCAGTGCGCGCGCCTTACTTCGGCAGGTCGCGCGAAGGCTTGACGGGCGGACGCGGGTCCAGCGGCATGTAGGTGCTGCACGACACCAGGCCGTAATACACCGCGTCCTGCATCGCGCGCATGGCGGCCGCGTCCCAGGTGCCCTTGCCCCACATCACGATGCGCACGTCCGTGGATTTTGCCCCCAGCGACTTCAGGTCGACGCGCGACATCTCGCGGTCCGAATAAGGGGCCAGCACGCGCACCACGCCGGACTGCGCGCTCTCGTTCAGGTCGGAAACCACGCGGTAAGCATTGTCGGTGCTGCGCAGGCAGGCGTTGGACTGGCGGATGACCGCATCGTAGGCGTCCTTGAAGGCCACCGGCGCCTTGAATTCGCTGTGCGGCGACGAGCCGTCCTGCGAAATGCCCATCGAGCAGCCAGCCAGCCCCAGGGCCAGCGCCGATGCCGCGACCAGATTCCTGTACATGTAAATCTCCAGAAGAATTGCCGCGATTATCCCGCAAACGGCCTGGCGGGATAAGTGGGGCCGGTTCGACACCCTTTGCGCGGCTATGGCATTATCGACGAGCCGCCGGGACCGGCCCGCCGCAGCGCCGCCACTGGCGCGCGTGCGTCCCTTCGTCCCGCGCGTCCCCTGCAACGCGGATCGTCACCACGGAGGTTTTCCCTTGTTCTCATTCCTGCGCACCGTCCTGACCGCCGGCATCGTCGGCGCCACCCTGGGTGCCTGCGCCACGCAGCCGCCTCCCCGCGCCTATCCCCTGAAAGACTTCTTCCGCAATCCGGAGCGCGGATTTTTCCGGCTGTCCGACGACGGCCAGACGCTGGCCTTCATGCAGCCCACCAGCGTGGACGGCCATCCCGCCCGCATGAACATCTATGTGCAGCCCCTGCAGGGCAGCCAGCTCGTGGGCGAACCACGGCAACTGACCCGCGAGACCGCGCGCGACATCAGCGCCTACTTCTGGAAAGGCGCGGACGTGGTGCTCTACCAAAAGGACTTCGGCGGAGACGAGAACTTCCACGTGCTGGCCGTCGACGCGAAGACGGGCAAGATCACCGACCTGACGCCCTACGAGGGCGTGCGCGCGGGCATCGAGGACGACCTCGAAGACGATCCCGACCACGTGCTGATCAGCCACAACCAGCGCAACCCCGAGGTGTTCGACGTCTACCGCGTCAACGTGCACACCGGCGCGGCCGTGCTGGTGGCCCAGAACCCCGGCAACATCGTGGGCTGGCAAACGGACCACGCAGGCAAGGTGCGCGCCGCCATCGCAAGCGACGGCCTGAACACCACCCTGCTCTACCGCGACGACGAAGCGTCCGAGTTCCGCCCCCTCATCACCACCGACTACCGCACCAGCGTCAGCCCGGCCTTCTTCACCTTCGACGACAAGAAGTTCTACGCCCTGAGCAATCGCGGGCGCGACAAGCTGTCCCTGGTCATCATCGACCCCGCCAATCCGGACGCCGAGGAAGTCATCTTCACGCCGGCCGAGGTCGACCTGGACGGCGCGGCGTTCTCGCGCAAGCGCCGCGTGCTGACCGTGGCGTCCTACCAGACGGACAAGCCGCAATACCGCTTCTTCGACGCCGAGACCGAGGCCCTGTACCGCACCCTGTCCGAGCGCCTGGATGGCTATGACATCGCCATCCAGGGCGGCAACCGCGACGAGAACAAATTCATCGTCGCCGCGTACAACGACCGCACGCCCGGCGCGCGCTACATCTACGACGCCGTGGCCGGCACCCTGACCAAGCTGGCCGACCTGAACCCCGCCATCCCCGAGAAAGACATGTCGCGGGTGCAGCCCATCAGCTACCAGAGCCGCGACGGCAGGACCATCCATGGCTACCTGACACTGCCGGCGGGCCGCCCGCCCAAGAACCTGGCCTGCGTCGTGAACCCGCACGGCGGACCCTGGGCGCGCGACGGCTGGGGCTACAACCCCGAAGTGCAGTTCCTCGCCAACCGCGGGTTCTGCGTGCTGCAGATGAACTTCCGCGGGTCCACGGGCTACGGCCGCGACTTCTGGGAGGCCGGCTTCGGGCAATGGGGCCTGAAGATGCAGGACGACATCACGGACGGCGTGCAATGGCTGGTCGAGCAAGGCATCGCCGACCCCGCGCGCATCGGCATCTATGGCGCAAGCTACGGCGGCTATGCGACGTTGGCGGGCGTCGCGTTCACGCCGGATCTGTACGCAGCGGCGGTCGACTACGTGGGCGTGTCCAACCTCTTCACGTTCATGAAGTCCATTCCGCCCTACTGGAAGCCGATGCTGGACAAGATGCAGGACATGGTCGGAGACCCCGTGCGCGATCGCGACCGCCTGACCGCGACCTCGCCCGCGCTGCACGCGGACCGCATCAAGACGCCGCTCTTCGTGGCGCAGGGCGCCAAGGACCCGCGCGTGAACAAGGACGAAAGCGACCAGATGGTGTCCGCGCTAAAGGCCCGCGGGGTGGACGTGGAATACATGGTCAAGGACAACGAAGGCCACGGCTTTCACAATGACGAGAACAAGTTCGAGTTCTACGAGGCCATGGAGAAGTTCCTGACGGAACACCTCAAGCCGTAGTCCCTGCCGTTTCCTCGTTCAGGGCCAGCGGGGCGGCGGCCATCTGGCCGCTGCCCGCGCGGACCTGGCCGCGACCGCTCCAGGCCATTTCCACCCGGTCGCGCCCCTGCGCCTTGGCCTGGTACAGCGCTAGGTCGGCCCGCGCCAGGATGCCGTCGGCGCTGTCGCCCCGCTGGTAGGACGCCAGCCCGCCGCTTGTGGTCATCTGCACTTCCAGCCCCTGCAGGTACAAGGGCGTGTCGCGCAAGGCATCGCACACGCGCTGCGCCTGCACCAGCGCGCGGGCCGGGTCGCAGTCGTACATCAACAACACGAATTCCTCGCCGCCCAGCCGGCCGAAGCGGTCGCTCGAACGCACCGCGTTCTGCACCACCTGCGCGAAGTGGCGCAGCGCGGTGTCGCCCGCCGCGTGGCCATAGCGGTCGTTGATGGACTTGAAGTGGTCGATGTCCAGCACCAGCACGGCCAGCTTGCCGCCGGTGCGCTCGGCGCGCAGGAGCTCGCGCTCCAGCTCGTCCATGATGCTGCGGCGGGAGTACGCGTGCGTCAGGCTGTCGAACGTCAGCGCGGCCTGCATTTTTTCCGCCTGGCTCGTCTGGATCATGAAGAGCAGCGCGAGGAACAGGCCCGGCACCGTCACCGACCCGCAGACGATGAAAAAGAGTCCCCAGGCCGACGGGTGCAGCAGCGACACGGCCGTGTCCACGCCGGCGCCATAGACATACACGCGCAGGGCATGCAGACCCACCAGTCCGAAGAACGCCAGCAACAGGTAGAGCACCACGCCGCGCGCCTGGAACTGGCGGCGCTGACGGAAAATGACCACGCCCGTCGCCGACATCAGCACGCAGGTATAGACCGAATACAGCAACATCCGCAGCACCAGGCTGTCGTTGCGGTACAGCAGCAGCGCAAAGCCGACCGTGCTCAGCGAACACAGCACGGTCGTGCGCAGCACATGCGGGCGCAGGCCGAAAAACTGCCGCACGCCCACGTACACGAGCGCGGCGGAACAGGCCCAGGCCGCGTTCGACACCATCACATAGGCTGCGGGCGGAATGATGTCGGCGGATGCGTAGGCCAGCAGGGACAGCACGGCAAGCGCGTTGGCCGCCATGAACGCGGGCACGCCGTCGACGCCGCGGCCGTGGAACGGAAGCAGCAACGGAAGCGCCAAGGCCGTCGCCAGGCCCCACATCAGGAAAAACAGGCTAGTCGTCATGGTGTATGCCGGCCCAGGCCTTCTGGGCCTGCCCCGCCTTTGGGAACTGCTGTTGCACTGGGTTCGCACGAGAAAACGCGTTACAAGCAAGCATTTTTGATGCTTTTTGTTACCAGAACGGCGAAAAGACGACCACGCGCGCTCACCCTGGGCGGCGCGCGTCTATTCGTCTGGAACCTTTACAGCCCGCGCCAGGACTATCGCACGGCTTGCAACAAAGAATACGCCAAGCCGATGGCTTGGTGACGGCCACTTTGCAGTAATTGACAGTTAACTTGCGCAAAAAACCGCAAATTTTGCAGGGCGACGGCGTTGGCCTACCGGAAAACCCGCATTCAGGCGCGCGGGCGCGCGCCCCGCGGCAGCAGGATGGCCACCACGCCCAGCAGCGGCAGATAGGCGCAGACCTGGTAGACATAGGCGATGCTGGTGGCGTCGGCCAGCTTGCCCAGCGCGGCCGCGCCCAGGCCGCCCATGCCGAAGGCGAAGCCAAAGAAAAGCCCCGCGATCATGCCGACCTTGCCCGGAACCAGCTCCTGGGCATAGACCACGATCGCGGAAAACGCCGACGCCAACACCACGCCGATGATCACGACCAGCACGCCCGTCCAGAAAAGGTCGGCGTGCGGCAGCAGCAGCGTGAAGGGCGCGACGCCCAGGATCGACACCCAGATGACGATCTTGCGGCCGATGCGGTCGCCGACCGGTCCGCCCACCACCGTGCCCACCGCCACGGCGGCCAGGAACAGGAAAAGATAAAGCTGCGCCTCGCGCACCGACAGGGCGAACTTGTCGATCAGGTAGAACGTGAAATAGCTGTTCAGGCTGGCCAGGTAGAAATACTTGGAAAACACCAGCACGCCCAGGACGCCCAAAGCGCCCAGCACCCGGTTGCGCGGCAGCCCGTTATCCGCGCCGTCCCGGCGCCCGCGCGGCTTGAGCAGCACGCGATTGGCGGCATACCAGCGCCCGATCCGCATCAACACCACGATGCCGAACAGCGCCGCCAGCGAGAACCACGCCACGCTGCCCTGGCCGTGCGGAATGATGAAAAGCGCCGCCAGCAGCGGCCCCAGCGCCGACCCCACATTGCCGCCCACCTGGAACAGCGACTGCGCCAGACCGTGCCGCCCCCCCGAGGCCATGCGCGCCACGCGCGAGGACTCCGGATGGAACACCGACGAGCCCGTGCCCACCAGCACCGCCGCCGCCAGCAGCCAGCCGAAGGACGGCGCCATCGACAGCATCAGCAACCCCGCCAGCGTAAAGCCCATGCCCACGGGCAGCGAGTACGGCTTGGGATGCCGGTCGGTGTAGAAGCCGATGAACGGCTGCAGCAACGAGGCGGCGAGCTGGTAGACCAGCGTGATCAGCCCGATCTGCGTGAACGTCAGGCTGAACGAATCCTTGAGCATGGGATAGATGGCGAGCAGGATCGACTGGATCATGTCGTTCATCAGGTGCGCCACGCTGATCGCGCCCAGCACCTTGAAGGCCGTGGACGGATCGGATGCGGGAGCGGCGGCGGCAGGGGCGGCGGGGATGGCGGCGGCGGGATTCTGGGCGGAGTTCATGGAGCGCCTGCGAGAGGAATGGGCCAGCGGGGGAATCAATCAGCGGGGGACGGACCAGCCGGCCGCCCCCGGAATCAGCCGTCAGTGTAGAAATCCGGTCGCAAAGCGATCTGCCAATTTCCATCGGCAAAGTGACAAAATAGGCCAGCCGCGCTTTCAGGCATCCCGCTCATCCTTTCGTCGGAAGTGACATCATGGCCGTCCGCCCCGCCCTCGTGCCCGATCCTGCCCGCAGCATTGACGCGCAGGACTACCAGCACCGCCCCCGCGTGGTCACCGCGATGGCCAAGGAGTTTGCCGCCGGCGCGCAGACCGGCTCGCACTCGCACCCGCGCGCCCAGCTCATCTATGCGGTCGAGGGCGTCATGCGGGTCACTACGCCCAGCGGCTTCTGGGCGCTGCCGCCGCTGCGCGCACTCTGGGTGCCTGCCGGCGTGCCGCATGGCGTGGACATGGTGGGCGCGGTCTCCATGCGTTCGCTCTACATCCAGGCCGACGCGGCGCGGGATTATTGGGCGCAATGCCAGGTGATCGAGGTCAGCGGCCTGCTGCGCGAGCTGATCCTGGCGCTGACCGCCGAACCCATCGACTACCCGCTGGGGGGACGGAGCGAACAGATCGCCGGGCTGATCCTCGCGGAACTGGCGGCCGCGCGCGTCGTGCCCATCCAGATACCCTGGCCGCGCGACCGGCGCCTGCAGGCCATCTGCGCGGCCATCCTGGACCAGCCCGGCCTGCAGCGCGGCATCGAAGACTGGGGCAGCGAGGTCGGCGCCAGCGCCCGCACGCTGATCCGCCTGTTCCAGTCCGAGCTGGGCCTCAATTACCGGCAATGGGTGCAGCAGGTGCGGCTGGCCGATGCGGTCTGCCGGCTGTCGCTGGGCGTGCCGGTGGCGCGCATCGCGTCGGACCTGGGCTACCGCAGCGCCAGCGCATTCTCGGCCATGTTCCACCGTGCGCTGGGCGCCCCGCCCCACCGCTACCTGCAATCCGTCCCCGGCGTGACCAGAAACCTGAACGAAAGCTGAACCCCTCGGGCGCAGCCAGATTTCGTTACCGAAACCTTATCGGGCCCTGGGCGGTCTATAGCGTTCTGCCCTAGAATCGCCTGCAATGAGCAATCCCCAGCAATCCTCCGCCACCCCGGGCGGCAAATCGGGCCTTCCCTGGAAACCTCTCCTGGTCAAAGCGGGCATCGCCGCGGCCGGCGCAGCCCTGTGCGGCGCCGTCCTGCTCGGCCTCGCGCTCGCCCTGGCGTGGCCCAGCCTGCCCGACCTGCACGCGATGACCGACTACCGGCCGCGCGTGCCGCTGCGCGTCTATACCGCCGACAAGGTGCTGATCGGCGAGTACGGCGAAGAACACCGCAACGTGCTGCGCTTCGATGAAATTCCCCCCGTGATGCGGCAGGCCGTGCTGGCGGCCGAGGACGACCGTTTCTACAGCCATGGCGGCGTCGATTGGATGGGCGTGGCGCGCGCCGTGCTGACCAACATCGTCAAGGGCTCCAAGTCCCAGGGCGGCAGCACGATCACCATGCAGGTCGCGCGCAACTTCTACCTGTCGTCCGAAAAGACGTATTCGCGCAAGTTCTACGAACTGCTGCTGACGTTCAAGATCGAATCCGAGCTCACCAAGGACCAGATCCTCGAGCTCTACATGAACCAGATCTACCTGGGCCATCGGGCCTATGGATTCGCGGCCGCCTCGCGCACGTACTTCGGCAAGCCGTTGTCCGAGGTCACCCCGGCCGAAGCCGCCATGCTGGCCGGCATTCCGAAAGCGCCTTCGCGCTTCAATCCCATCACCAACTTCCCGCGCGCGGAGATCCGCCAGCACTACGTGCTGGGCCGCATGAAGACGCTGGGTTACCTGACGCCGGAGCAGACCGACGAGGCCCTGAAACAGCGCCTCACGATCCGCGGCACCGAGGGCGGCAGCGCGCGCGGCTTCGCGGTGCACGGCGACTATCCGGCCGAGCTGGCCCGCCAGCTGATGTACGGCATCTTCCAGGAAGACACCTACTCCAAGGGCATCGACGTCTACACCACCATCGATTCCAAGGCCCAGGAGGCCGCCTACCGCGCCGTGCGCGACGGCATCATCGACTACACGCGCCGCGCCGTCTATCCGGGCCCGGAAGAACAGATCGACCTGCCCGACGGCGTGGAAAAGGACGCGCAGGCGCTCGACGAGATCCTGGATGGCGTGCAGGAAAAGTCCCCCGACAGCGAAGACCTGCTCTCCGCCGTCGTGCTGGCCGCCAGCCCCACCGAAGTCACCGTCGCGCGCAGCGGGCGCGACATCATCACGATTTCGGACAAGAAGGCCCTGGCGGTCGTCGCCCGCGCGCTCAATCCCAAGGCCAGCGACAGCCAGCGCATCCGCCGCGGTTCCGTGGTCTACATCCACAAGAACGGCGACAACTGGGAAATCATCAACATGCCCGCGCTGCAGGCGGCGCTGGTGTCGATGGTGCCGCAGGATGGCGCCATCCGCGCCATGATCGGCGGGTTCGACTTCAACCGCGGCCATTTCAACCGCGTCACGCAGGCATGGCGCCAGCCGGGCTCCAACATCAAGCCCTTCGTCTATGCGGCCGCGCTGGAACGCGGCCTCACGCCCGCCACGCAGATCTCGGACCAGCCCTTCATGCTGACGGCCGAGCAGACCGGCTCCAAGGCGTGGCAGCCCAAGAACGACGGCAACAAGTACGAGCCCATGCTGACCCTGCGCCAGGGGCTCATGCGTTCCAAGAACATGGTGTCGATCCGCATCCTGCAGGCCATTTCGCCGCAGTACGCGCAGGACTACCTGACGCGCTTCGGCTTTGACAAGTCGCGCTGGCCGGCCGTGCTGCCGCTCGCCCTGGGCGCGGGCGGCGCCACGCCGCTGCAGGTCGCCAACGGCTACAGCGTCTTTGCCAATGGCGGCTACCGCGTCACGCCCTATCTCATCGACCACGTCACCGACCGCTCCGGCAACGTGCTGATGCAGGCGCAGCCCGTCGTGGCCGGCGACGCCCAGGCGCGCGCCATCGACCCGCGCACCGCCTGGGTCATGGACGACATCCTGCGCGACGTCACCGTCAATGGCACGGCCGCGCGCGCGCACCAGGTACTCAAGCGCAACGACATCGGCGGCAAGACCGGCACCACGAACGACGCCGTGGACGTCTGGTTCTCGGGCTTCACGCCCACCCTGGCCACCACCGTGTGGATGGGCTTTGACCAGCCCAAATCGCTGGGCACCAATGAATTCGGCAGCGGCCTGGCGCTGAGCACCTGGCTGGATTACATGCAGCCGGTCCTCAAGGGGGTGCCCGAAGCCAAGCCCGCGCCGCGCCCCGACGGCCTGCTGGTGGACAACGGCGAGTACTACTTCTCCGAGTTCCCGCCCGGCCAGGCGGTCGCCTCGCTGGACCTCTCCTCGGGCGACGCGCTGACCGACTTCCTGAACAACAACCGTTCGACCGACGGCGTCGACACCTCGGTCAAGCCGCTGCCCCCCGGCGGCGCCGCCGCGCCCCAGGACAGCCCCATCCAGCCGCCCTTGATGCCGATTCCCGTGCCGCGCGCCGACAACGCCCTCGCCGCGCCGCCTGCCCAGGCCATTCCCGCTGGCGGCGGCGCCCCGGCGCAGGCCATCCCGGCCGCGGGCGCGCCCGCCGATCCGGACGGCGCACGCGCCAGCGCGGTCACCAGCCCGGGCACGGTGACGGCCCGGCCGCTTTAATAGCGCCGCGCAGCACGCAAAACGGGCGCCTCGGCGCCCGTTTTTTTACTTCTGCCCCGCCGCCTCATCCGGCGGGTGCGGGGTCGGTCACGACCTCGCGCGGCCACGCGCGCAGGGATTCGAGGTCCAGGAAGGTGAAGTAGCCTTCATTCCAGCCTTCCGTGTCGATGTGGTAGACGTTGCCCAGCGCCAGCGGCGAAGGCACCGGGGTATGCCCCGCCACCACGGCCCGCACGCCCAGGATGCCCGTGCGGTCCATCTGCCGCAGGCGGTCTCGCGACCACTGACAGGCCGCGCTGGTGCGCTTGTAGCGATCCTGCAACGCGGATTCGAGCCGGGGCCAGAACAGCACGGGGCAATCGGCGTGCAGCAGCCCCACCGCGCCCGCCGAGGTCTCCACCTCGATGGCGATGGGAAGCCGGGTGAACGCCTCGGCAAACACCGCCTGCCGCTCGGCAGGCAGATCCAGAAACCAGCCGCCGCCATAACCGCGCCAGTTCATCACGTCCACCTCGCCGGTGCGCACGTGGCGGATCGCGTAGTCCTCATGATTGCCCTGCACGGCGTGGAACCAGGGCTGCGCCAGCCACTCCAGCGCCGCCTCGCTCTCGGGGCCGCGGTCGACCAGGTCGCCCACGGAAAACAGCCGGTCGCAGGCGGGGTCGAACCCCAATTCGTCCAGCGCGCGCTGCAGGCGCGAAAAATGTCCGTGCACGTCGCCCACCGCGAAATCGCGGCCGGACGCGTTGCGCGGGACCTTCAGAAAGCGTTGCTCCATGGTGTTTCGGGTTGCCGCAAGGAAAAAACTGACCCTTCTTTTTAACCCGCTTTTCCGCGCTCCCGGCATAGGCCCGGTTGCCGAAAGGGTCATACGCACAACGGGTAAATGAACAACGGGCGAATGAACAACGGGCGAATGGACAATAGGCAAATAGCGATACGAGAATCGCTCTTGTTCGTGATAATGTTGGCTCCTTCCCGTTCTGCCCTGCAAGGAATCGGCGCAAGCCGCCTTCCCGCCGTCGCCATGACCGCCGCATCCACCATCAAAACCTGGTATCTGGTCCATAAATGGACCAGCCTGGTCTGTACGATTTTCCTGCTCATCATCTGCCTGACCGGGCTGCCGCTCGTGTTCCACCACGAAATCGAGCACTGGCTGGATGACGCCAAGCCGCTATCGCAGGTGCCGGCCGGCACGCCTCCGGCCAACCTCGACACCCTGGTGGCCAACGCACGCGCCATGTACCCGAACGAGGTCGTGGATTACCTCTTCTTCGACCCCGACGAACCCCAGGTCTTCGTCGGCATGGCCAAGACGCCGGGCGACGGCCAGGCCTCGGGCCACGCCATCCGCATGGACGCCCGCACGGGCGACGTGCTGCTGGACGGCCCGCTGTATACCGAGGACAAGTTTTCCTTCATGGGCGTCATGCTCGCGCTGCACGTGGATCTGTTCGCAGGGCTGGCAGGTGAATTGTTCCTGGGATTCATGGGCCTGCTGTTCTGCGTGGCCATCGTGTCCGGCGTCGTGCTTTACGGACCCTTCATGAAGAAGCTGGAGTTCGGCACCGTGCGCGCCGCGCGGTCGACGCGCCTGAAATGGCTGGACCTGCACAATCTGCTGGGCATCGTCACGCTGGTGTGGGCGCTGGTCGTGGGCATCACGGGCGTCATCAACGAGCTGTCCACGCCGCTGTTCCGGCTGTGGCAATCCACCGAGCTGCCGCGCGTCCTGGAGCCCTACAAGGGCCAGCCCATCCCCACGCAACTGGCGTCGGCGCAGCTTGCCGCGGACACCGCGCGCAAGGCCATGCCCGGCAATGAAGTGTCGTTCATTTCCTTCCCCGGCAACGCCTTTGGCAGTCCGCAGCATTTCATCGCCTGGATGCGCGGCGACTCGCCCCTGACCTCCAAGCTGAACACGCCCGTGCTGGTCGACGGCCGGACCGGCGATCTCACGACCGTGGCCCGCATGCCGTGGTACCTGACCGCGCTGGAAGTGTCGCGCCCGCTGCATTTCGGCGATTACGGCGGCATGCCGCTCAAGATCATCTGGGCCCTGCTCGACCTGGTCACCATCGTCGTGCTGGTCAGCGGACTGTATCTGTGGCTGGCGCGCCGCCGCGCGACCGAAGCGCGCATCAACGAACTCATCAAGAAACACCAGGCCGCGGCCGCCCCGCAAAGGACGCCCGCATGACCCCTACGCCAGGCAAGCGCGGCCGCGGTTTCCTGTTTGTCTGGGGCGCGCCCATCGTGCTGGGAGTCCTTAGCATCTTCGGCCTGCTGGCGGCGCTGCTGGGCACGGGCGCCTGGCATTGGGCGTCCTGGACCACCCTGAGCCTGCTGCTCGTGGTCATCGTGCGCTATTGGGCCTTTCCTCCCAAGCGCTAGCGAGCCCCCCGGCCGGCCCCGCGGCCCCGCGCGCCGCGGCAACCATCCGGGATCGCGCTACGCGAACTTCTGCGGGTCCGGCCCCAGCCGCGGGCCTTCCTTGATGCCGTCGATGGCCGCCATGTCCTCGGACGACAGCTCGAAATCGAACACGTCGATATTCTCGCGGATGCGGGCCGGCGTGACGGACTTCGGAATCACGACCAGGCCATGCTGCAAATGCCAGCGCAGCGTCACCTGGGCGGGCGACTTGCCGTGCTTCTGCGCCAGGTCCAGGATCACCTTTTCCTGGGTGATGCGGCCTTGCGCCAGCGGGCTCCAGGACTCGGTCACGATGCCGTGCTTCGCATGAAAGGCCCGCAATGCGGTCTGCGTGAAACCCGGGTGCAGTTCGATCTGGTTGACCGCGGGCGCGACCCCGGACGCATCCATCAGGCGCTCCAGGTTGGACTGCGTGAAATTGGACACGCCGATTGCGCGCGCGCGGCCGTCTTCCTTCATCTCGACCATGGCGCGCCAGGCGTCCAGGAACTTCTCGCTGCCGGCGACCGGCCAGTGGATGAGGTACAGGTCCACATAGGCCAGGCCCAGTTTCTCCAGGCTCTCGTCCATGGCTTTGTGCGCATCGTCGTAGCCGTGCTTGTCGTTCCAGAGCTTGGTCGTGATGAACAGGTCCTTGCGCGCCACGCCGGCCGAACGCAGGCCGACGCCCACACCCGCTTCGTTGCCATAGATGGCCGCCGTGTCCACCGACCGGTAACCTGCCGCCAGCGCTTCCTTCACGCTGGAGGCCGCCTGATCGTCCGGCACCTGCCAGACCCCCAGGCCCAACTGCGGAATCTTGCCCCCGTCGTTCAATTTCACTGTGGGTACCTTCGCCATAAGACCCTCCGTAGCTTGCGACACGACGCCCGCGCGGCGAATACGCGCCAGGTCGCGCAACCAGGGATGCAGCCGGACGGATCCCTGGATGAAAGAGAAAAATCGGGCCCGACGCGCTGCGCCCGTGCCGAAATACCGCCTTGATCGCCCCCGGTCCAGGACCTTCCGGCCCAGGGGTTATCCCTCGAATAGTACCGCCGGTGCTCCATAATGCCCTCCAAACGGTGTAACTCCCCTGGCGCAGGCGCCCTCAACCACGGCATTGCGAGCATGAATCCTTCAGAAACGCCGCCCCGCAAGGGCGGTGGCTTTTCCACGCTTCGGACCCTCTTTCCCTACCTGTGGCCGCCCGGCAAGACGGGCCTGAAAGCGCGCGTCGTGGCCGCGCTGCTGTGCCTGTTCGCCGCCAAGGCCGCGACCGTCTATGTGCCGTTGTTATACAAGCAGGCGGTGGACGAACTGGGCAAGGGCGCGCCCGGCACCGTGACCGTGCCGCTGGGCCTGATCCTGGCCTACGGCACCGCGCGGGTGCTGTCGCTGCTGTTCTCCGAGCTGCGCGACGCCCTCTTCGCGCGTGTCGGCCAGCACGCGATCCGCTCGGTCGGCATGCAGATCTTCCGCCACCTGCACGGCCTGGCGCTGCGTTTTCACCTGGCCCGCCAGACCGGCGGCCTGAACCGCGCCATCGAACGCGGCACCAAGGGCATCCAGACGCTGCTGTCGTTCCTGCTCTTCAACATCCTGCCGACCTTCTTCGAGATCGGCCTGGTCTGCGTCGTGCTGTGGAAGATGTTCGACGGCTGGCTGGCGCTGGCCACGGGCGCCACGGTCACGCTCTACATGGCCTACACGCTGGCCGTCACGGAATGGCGCACCAAGTTCCGGCGCCAGATGAACGAAACGGACTCCGAAGCCAACACCAAGGCCATCGAAAGCCTGCTGAACTACGAGACCGTCAAATACTTCGGCAACGAGGAACACGAAGCGCGGCGCTACGACGCCTCGCTGACGCGCTACGAACGCGCGGCCGTGCGCAGCCAGGTCAGCCTGTCGATCCTGAACGTGGGCCAGGCCGTCATCATTTCCGTGGGGCTGACCCTGGTCATGTGGATGGCGGCCAACGGCATCGCCGAAGGCCGCTACACGCTGGGCGACTTCGTGCTGGTCAACACCTACCTGCTGCAGCTCTACACGCCGCTCAGCTTCTTTGGCTTCATCTACCGGGAAATCAAGCAGGCGCTGATCGACATGGAGCGCATGTTCGAATTGCTGGGCCAGGATCGCGAGGTGGCGGACCGCCCGGGCGCCCTGCCGCTGCGGATCGAGGGCGGCGCGGTCGAATTCCGCGACGTGCATTTCGGCTATGACCCGCGCCGCTCCATCCTGAAGGGCGTCAGCTTCACCATCCCCGCCGGCAAGACGGTGGCCGTCGTCGGCACGTCCGGCGCGGGCAAGTCCACGATCGCGCGCCTGCTGTTCCGCTTCTACGACGCCGACAGCGGCGCCATCCTGATCGACGGCCAGGACGTACGCGACGTCACGCAGGCCAGCGTCAGGGCCGCGATCGGCGTCGTGCCGCAGGACACCGTGCTCTTTAACGACACCATCCGCTACAACATCGGCTACGGCCGGCCCGGCGCCACGGATGCAGAGATCGAGGCCGCCGCGCGGCTGGCGCACATCCACGACCTCATCCTGACGATGCCGGACGGCTACGAGACCAAAGTGGGAGAGCGCGGCCTGAAGCTGTCGGGCGGCGAAAAGCAGCGCGTGGCCATCGCCCGCACGATCCTCAAGAACCCGGCCGTCTTCCTCTTCGACGAAGCCACCAGCGCGCTGGACACCCATACGGAACGCGAGATCCAGGCCAACCTGCGCGAGGTCAGCCAGGGCCGTAGTACGCTGATCATCGCGCACCGGCTGTCCACGGTGGCGGACGCGGACGAGATCATCGTGCTGGCCGACGGCCGCATCGTCGAACGCGGACGCCATCCGCAATTGCTGGCCCAGGGCGGCATCTACGCCGGCATGTGGACCCGCCAGCAGGAAAGCGCGCAGGCGGCGCCGGCCGATTGACAAGCCGCGCGCCCTGTCCGAACATCGCACCCTTTGCTTGCCAGGCCTTCCATGCAGGAATCTCCCTCCCTACCCGAAGTGCGCGTCTGCGCCGCGGCCGACCTGGTCAACGGCGGCCTGGGCGTCAAGGTGCCCGTCACCGACGGCGCGGGCCGCACCACCGCCTTCTTCGTGCGCTACCAGGACCGCGTGCACGGCTACCTGAACCGCTGCGCCCATGTCGGCGTCGAACTGGATTGGGAAGGCAGCTTCTTCACGCGCGCGGGCGACCTCATCATGTGCGCGCGCCACGGCGCCACCTATCAACCCGACACCGGCCTGTGCGTGGGCGGTCCCTGCAAGAACGGGCGCCTGACCGCCCTGGCCGTGCAGGAGCGCGACGGCAGCGTGTTCTGGCTGCCCGCAGGCAAGATCCGCCCCCTGGAGGCGGACAACGGCTGACCCCGCACGGCGGCGCGCGGCCTACGCCCGGGCCACCGCCGCCGCCTGTGCCGGTTCGGCGCGTTCGGCATAGCGCCGCGCCAGCACCGCGCAGACCATGAGCTGCATCTGGTGAAAGAGCATCAGCGGCAGCAACACCACCCCCATCTGCGACGTGCCGAACAGCACGGTGGCGAGCGGAATGCCGGACGCCAGCGACTTCTTCGATCCGCAGAAGACCAGCGTGATTTCGTTTTCCTTGGACAGCCCCAGCTTGCGGCTGCCCCAGGTCGTGATCAGCAGCACCGATCCCAGCAACAGCGCATTCACCAGCACCATGGTCGCCAGGTCGATGGCCGGGAACGCGTGCCAGATCCCTTGCGCAACCGCCTCGCTGAACGCGGTATAGACCGCCAGCAGGATCGAACTGCGATCCACCTTGGCCAGCGTGCGGCTGTTGCGCTGCGCCCATGCGCCGATCCACGGCCGCAGCAGGCTGCCCACCGCGAACGGCAACAGCAGTTGCAGCAGGATGCGGCCAGCATCGGCCAACCCATGGCCGCCGCCCTGGCGATGCAGCAGCAGCGCGACGAGCAGCGGCGTCACCACGGTGCCCAGCAGATTGGAGGCGGTCGCCGCGCAGATGGCGCCCGGCACATTGCCGCGCGCCATGGAGGTGAACGCAATCGAGGACTGCACGGTCGAGGACAGCGTGCAGACGAACAGCACGCCCAGCCACAGCGACGGCACCAGCAAGCCGGGGAACAGGGCCCGCAGGGCCAGCCCCAGGGCGGGAAACAGCAGGAAGGTGCACGCCAGGATCAGCGCATGCAGCCGCACGTCCTTTACGCCGGCCACGATGGCGTCCGTGGACAGCCGCGCCCCATGCAGAAAGAACAGCAGCGAAATGGCCACGTTGCTCGCCACCATCATGAAGGTCGCGCCCTTGCCCACGGCGGGGAAGAAACTGGCGAATACGACGGTGGCGATCAGGATGAGCGTGAATTGGTCAGGCAGGAAGCGGCGCATGGCAAGAGAATGTCCAGAAAGTTGCGCTCACTATAGGTGCGCCTCTTGCCATCGTGAAGGCCACTGGGTACTTTAACTGTCATCGGCATTTCCTATGACAAGCCCCCGCCCATGCTCAATCCCCTGTGGCTCCAGACCTTTGCCGCGGCCGCCGGCGCGCCGAGCTTCACCGAGGCCGCCCGGCGCCTCGGCCTGACCCAGCCCACCGTCAGCGAACACATCCGGCAGCTCGAACAGGCCGTGAACCGGCGCCTCTTCCAGCGCGACACGCATTCGCTCGCCCTGACCAGCGATGGCCGCAGCCTGCTGGTGCATGCCGAGATCATCCTGGCCGCCCACGAAAAGGCCGAGCGCCTGTTCGACGCCCCGCGCCTGCGCGGCCGCATCCGGCTGGGCACATCGGACGACCTGGCGATGGGCCCGCTGCCCGATGTCCTGGCCGCGTTCCGGATCGCGCATCCCGAGGTCGAACTGGACTTGACCATCGGCGTTACCAGCGAACTCTACAAGCTGCTGGACGACAACCGCCTGGACGTGATGATCGGCAAGCGCCGGCGCGGCGACCGCCGCGGCCAGACGCTGCACAAGGAGGCGCTGCTGTGGCGGGCCAAGGAAGGCATGCGCGTCGTGCCCGACGAGCCCCTGCCGCTGATCCTGCTGCGCGAGCCCAGCGTGACCCGCACGCTGACGCTCGATGCGCTGGCCCGCGCCGGCCGGAGCTGGCAGATCGTGTGCACCAGCACCAGCTACGCGGGCTGCCAGGCCGCCGCGCGCGCGGGCCTGGGCATCACCGTGCAACCTTCGCACCTGTCGACGGCCGGCCTGTCGGCGCCTGCGGGCGCGGCGCACCTGCCCGCCCTCCCCCAGGTCGAACTCATCGTCATCTCGGCCCCGGCGCCCAACAAGCCGACGCGCGCGCTGACGGAGATCCTGATGCGCAGCACGCTGGTCTGAACCGCCTGGTCTGAGGCACAGACACCGGCCCGGCTCGTCTGCGCGCCGCTGCCCTGGCGCGACGGCCGCTACTCGGGCAGCGGGTCCGGCACGCCATCCGCATCGACGGACTTCACGCGGTCCAGCGCGTTGCGCGCCGCCGACATGGCTTCGATCGTGCTGCGAAAGCGCCGGCTCAGAAAGATCTCGAACGCCTGGCTCTGGGGCTCCGGCGGGGCCTGTGCCGCGTCCGGTTCCGCGCCTTCGGCCGTTGCGTCAGCCGCCGCGGCGCCCTTCACGGGCAGGCGACGCGTTTCGAGAAACGCGCGCGGCGGGATGCGCCCCTCAGGTTGCGTCGCGTACGCGACCACTGAAAATCCACTGATGATCTTCTCGGACATTCCGGTTTCCTTGGGCGCATACGTGCGGACGCACCGACACGATCCACAACGGCCCGCCGCCAGAAAACTTAAACGGGGAAACCCATCCGGCCCGCGCGCCGGTGCGCAGTCGATTCTATTTTGTCGACGCCGCGGCCTGGGCGCGCACGCGCACATAGGCCGCCACCTGCTCCAGCACCTGCGACAGGTCCGCGCGCAGCGACTCAAAGCCCGCATTGCGTTCGCGCGTCGCCTCGTCCATGTAAAGCGGACGGCGGATCTCGACCTGCAGGCTGTGCCGGTTGCGCGCCGGCTGGCCGATCTGCGCGATCAGTTGCACGCCTTTGTAGGGATCGTTGCGGGCTACGGTATAGCCCTTGTCGCGCAGTGCCGTCTCGATCAGCGCGATGAACTCCGGCTCGCACGTGGTGCCGTCGCGATCGCCCAGCACAAAATCGGCCAGCGGGTGTTCGCTCTGGCGGCCCAGCCGCTCGTAGGCGTCATTGGGCATGGAATGCAGGTTCAGGTGCCAGACCGCGCCAAAGCGCTGCTCGACCTGCCGGATCGCCCCCGCCAGCGCGGCGTGATAGGGCTCGTAGTACGCCTGGATGCGGTGGCGCACCTGCGCCAGCGTGAGCCTGCGGTCGTAGATCGGCGTCGCCTTGTCCATGCGGCGCCAGATCAGGCCCTTGCCCAGGCGCGTCTTCTCGCCCGGATCCAGCGGCTCGGGCCAGGGTTCGGCCAGCAGTTCCGGATCCAGGTCCTGCAGGGTGCGGTTCGGATCGATGTAGACCCGCGGGAAATTTGCCGCGATCAGCGTGGCGCCCAGCGCCGGCGCCGCCGACCACAACGCGTCCACGTGCGTGTCCTCGCCCTGGCGCAATTGCGCAAGCGTCGCCGCCGCCCCGAAATCCTCGGGATAGCGCTCGCCGCTATGCGGCGAATCGCAGACCAGCGGCAACGCCGGTCCAGTCGGTTCATGCACGGAAACTGCGGGGAAGTCGGCGGTCGTCATCGTCAGTCAGCCTTGATGTCGGCGGCCTTGGCCACTTTTGCGTAGCGGGCCAGGGCCTGGTCGATCTGCACCTGGAATTCCTGAGGCGTCGTGGGCATCAGCGTACCACCCACCTCCTCGGCCTTCTTGCGGAACTCCGGATTGTCCATCGCCGCGCGCACGGCCTTGTTCAGGCGCTCCACCACGGCTTGCGGCGTGCCGGCCGGCGCCACCAGGCCGAACCAGCCGCCGGTGCCCATGTCGGGATACCCCAGCTCAATATAGGTCGGCACGTCCGGCAGCAGCGGCGAGCGCTCGGCGCCCAGCACGGCCAACGGACGCAGCTTGCCGCCCAGCACTTGCGGCAGCGTCGACGACAGGTTGTCCGTGATCGCGTCCACCTGCCCGCCCATCACGTCGTTCAGGGCCGGGCCGGCGCCGCGATAAGGCACGTGCAGCAGCTTGATGCCGGACAGCATCATGAAGTTCTCGATATTCACATGGCCCAGCGATCCCACGCCCGGCGACGCAAAGCTGTAGCGTTCCGGCGCGCTCTTGGCCAGCGCGACAAACTCCGCCATGTTCTTGGCCGGCACGTTCGGATTGATCGCGAAGATGCTCGGGACGGCCAGCACATTGGCCACCGGCACGAAGTCCTTGACCGGGTCGTAGTTCATCTTGCGGAACACGGCCGGATTCGAGCCGTGCGTGCTCATCGTCGCCATGCCGATCGTGTAGCCGTCCGGCGTCGCGCGGGCAACTTGTTCCATGCCCAGCGAACCGCCGGCGCCGGCCTTGTTCTCGACCACGATGGTCTGCTTCAGGTCGCGACCGGCGTATTCGGCCACCAGGCGCGCGACGATGTCCGTCGAGCCGCCGGCGGCGAACGGCACCACCAGCTTGATGGGACGGGCGGGGTAATCGGCGGCCTGCGCGATACCGGCGAAGGACAGCGTGGCAAACATGCCGGCGAGCGCAAAGCGCGCGGACCGGCCAAAAAGACGGCGTGACATGTGGCGACTCCTGAGGTTGTTGTTCTGAAGGCCGCCAGTGTCCGAACTTTACGATCCCCTTTCAAACGACTATATTGCACTCCTTCATTACCAAAGATCATGCTCAATGCGGCTGCACTCGCCATCCATGTCCGAGCTGCACGCCTTCGTGACGGCGGCGCGGCTGGGCAGCTTCACCCAGGCGGCCCAGGTGCTGTGCGTGACGCAGGGCGCCATCAGCCGGGCCATCTCCCGGCTGGAAGCGCATTTCGGCCAGCCCCTCATGCACCGCAACGCCCACGGTCTCACCCTGACCGAGACCGGCCGCAAGCTCTACGACGGCGCGCAATCGCCCTTGCAAGCCATCGAGGCGCTGAGCGCCGGGCTGCGCGCCGATGACCGGCGCCTGCGCCTGACCCTGTCGTCCGTGCCCACGCTGGCCAGCGCCTGGCTCGTCCCGCGCCTGCCAGACTTCCACCAGCGCCACCCGGACATCCAGCTCGGTTTCTCCGCCTACCGCCGCAACGAGGACTTCTCCGGCGCCACGCCGGACGCGAGCATCCTGTCGGGCACGCCGGCCCAATGGCCCGGCTGGCAGGCCGATTACGTGATCGGACGCGAGATGGTGGTGATCTGCCATCCAGGCCGCCTCGCGGCGCGTCAGGCGCGAGGCCAGTGGGCCACGCCGCAAGGCCTGCTGGGCGAGCCGCTGCTGTACCACACCAACGGCATGGACAACTGGGCGCAATGGTTCGCCGCGGCCGGCGTTCCGCGCGGCAACGTCGCGTTGTCGAACGGGTTTGACCAGGTGTCCATCCTGATACGCGCCGTCATGGCCGACATGGGCATTGCGGTGCTGCAGCGCTGCCTGGTACGCGACGAACTGCTGGCCGGCCGGGTCGCCGCACCCTTCCCCGAACTGGCCATCCGCATCGACCGCGGCTATCACCTGTGCGCCCCGGCGCAGCGGCGCGATCACTATGCGCTCGCCTGTTTTCGGCAATGGCTGCTGGAAACGGCCAGCCTCGATCCCGACGTCGTGGCGGCCGGCGCGCCCGCCTGAGGGGCGGGCCGGGGTCGCCCCAACCGGTGGCGCTGGCCCCGGTCACCGCGCGCGGGTCGCCCCAAATGCAACGGGCCCCGATTGGGGCCCGTGTCGTGCGAGTGGCAGTGGGAACGTTCAGGGCGCGAGCTTGAAGCCCAGGTCCACGCCCCATTTGTCGGTTTCGCGCAGCCATTTGGCGCCGCAGTTCAGGCAGCGGAAGTGGTCTTCGCGGCTTTCCTCCCGTCCCTTCTGCGTTGGGTTGGTAAATCCTTGATGTCCCAGGTGCGAATGCGGCGCGACGCCTGCAAGTCCCGGGTTAATGCGTTGGCAAGCCAAGCACATAACGCTCATTGATGCTTCCCCACAAACAGTGTTAGCAAATTGTAAGGGATTTCACCAATGTCTTTCTATTAAAAACACTTCACAGGCGAACAAAAATTGTTAACGTGATCAAGATACAACGTTTTGTAACGCCGCAAGGCAGGTTGCCAGATGGTAGGGGGACGTCGACGGCATGTCGGTCCGCGTCACCGCGCCCTTGGCGTCCAGACACTCGTACCACCCGCCGGGGTGCAGGAACCGGGCGCGAAACGCGGCCAGGGCCGGCTGCAACGCGCCCAAGTCGCCCATGACGGCCAACACCCGCAGATACTCGGTCTGCGCCCAGATGCGGCGCGTGTCGTCCACCACCGCGCCGGACTCGTCCAGCGCCGCCTTCACGCCCCCGCCATCCACGCCATGATCCCTGGACCATTGCACGGCGCGCGGCAGCGATTCGGCCAGATCCAGGCCTTCGAACACCTGCGCGGCGTCCTGCACGAGCGACAGCCATTCGAACTGATGGCCCGGCTCAAGACGGTTATCCACGCTGCCCTGCAACGATTCGGCCACGCACTGCGTCGGCGCATGCACGAAGCGCTGGCTGATGCCCTGCGCCAGCTCGCGCAGATGTTGCGCGAACAACGCCGGCTCGGCGACCTGCGCCGCCGCCAGATAGGCTTCGGTCAGATGCATCATGGGATTTTGCGCGGGGGGTTTCAGCGGCCGGGAAAAGTCCGCACTGAGCGCCGCGTGGTACAGCGAATCGGCGGTCTTGAATCGCGCTTCGATCGTGTGCGCCGTCGCAAGCATGAGCTTGCGCGCCTGCGCATTGCGGCTGCGTTGAAAATACGCCGCGCACGCCAGCACGATGAACGCGTGCGTATAGAGATCCTGCGTGTCGTCCAGCGGACGCGCCTGCGCGTCCACGCTGTAGCGCCAGCCGCCATGCGCATCGTGAAACACGCACGTCAAGGATTCAAAGAGGCGGTCGGCATGCTGCGCGGCCGCCATGCCCGGGGCCTGCGAAAAGACATACAACTGGCGCGCACAGGCCATCGCGCGATAACGCACCGGCGCCAATGGCTGACCGCCAGCGCCATCCAATGATTCGAAAGGCAGGCCGAGCATGTCGTTGAAACCGCGGTCCAGCCACATGGGCAACACCACCGCATCATAATGCTCGCGCAGCGCGCGGATATCGTCCGCTAGTGAGGAGTTGGTCTGTGCGGCAGCCATTTTGGAACGTCGCGAACCCGGTGCGGGCCCCATGTTTTGGAGCAGCAACGATAACCGAAATCGTCGTCGCCATTCTCTGAGAGTCCACCAAGGTTTCATGCGCGCACAGACCGGTTGTGCCGGCCAGCTCCTTCCAGGGCCGAAGCCCTATCGGAAGATATTTTCCTCTACCCAGTTTTGCGCGAAGATTTCCGCGCGATCACGTGCTTCGTCCAACGAAGCGCAGTTACCCAAGTGGGAAAATGCGGCATCCACTTCGGTGCCGCCCTCGGCCGTTACCGTCAGCAATACGCCATATCCGCCGGTGTCCATGGCCGCTGTGGAAACGTCGATCAGTACTTCCTGGTCACGATGCTGCATGTGCTACCTCCCAGTCGGTTACTTATACGCGCGAACCACGCGTGACGCCGCGCCAGAACAAATGTTCCCGCGCAAATGAATAGACCCGCAACCGTCACGCAAGTTCATCTTACCGGCGCGGCGCGGGGCCGGATACGTCCGAAAGATGTCAATTCGCACATTCCGTCTCAAGAATTTCCCGGTGACCTCGGGAAGACGGCATGTCGGGCGAAATACCGCGAAAACATTCGCAACTATGCCGTAATCATTGGCGTCCCTTCGGCCGAGGGAATCAATGCGAATGGCGCAAGCCTGGTCTGATCGGGGCGCGCGACGAAAAAAATGGCCTAGCGCAAATGGATGGCGCCGGGCTCTTCCATGCGCAGCGACAGCCTGCCTTTGTCCGTGATGACCCAACGCCCGTCGGCGCCGGATTCGATGCAGCGCAGGGTTTCCAGCGCCTGGGCGACGTGCGCGGGCACGTCGGTCTGGACCGCGCCGGGCTCGTTGTTGTCGGCCACGACGCGCAGCCAGTGTCCAAGTTCGCCCTTTTCGAAACGATGCAATGCCATGCGTGGTTCTCTCTTGAATGGGTCAACGATAGCATGCCGGCCGCCACCGCCCGCCGGCATGGGGCTCGCCGTCAGGCCAGCAGCTTCGGCACGGAAGCGGCGAGCAGCGCAACGCCCGACAACGTCAACAGGCCGAGCACGACGCGGCGAAAGGTGACGTCGCTGATGCCGACATAGACACGCGTGCCCCACAACGTGGGCAACAGCATTGCGGGAACGATCAACGCAAACAGGGGCAGCATGTCGCGCGTCACCACGCCGGTCAGCACATAGCCCGCCATCGTCACCATCAGCATCGACAAATTGAAGTTCTGGATCACGGCGCGCTGCACGTCTCGATCGAACCCGCGCAAGGTGCACCACAAGGTCGGGATGACGCCCGTGAAACCACCAAGCCCGCCCATAACCCCGCCGATCGCGCCCGCGACGCCATCGGCCACCTTGCCGCCCACCGTAATGCGCGGGATGCGCGCCGCAAACAGCATGATCGGACACCAGATCGCGAGCAGCCCGCCGATAAAGGCTTTGAACACCAATGGATCCAGATGCGGCAGCACCTTCACGCCCAGCGGAATGCCCAGCAATCCCCCCACGACGAACGGCAACAGGTGGGCCGCCGCAAAACCGCGGCGCACGGTGAACGCCGCGAGCAACTGGCCGGTCAGCGCGCCGAAGACGGCCATCGCCGCCGCGAGCCGCGGGTCGATGGTCCAGGCCCAGAACGACATGGCCACCATGCCGAAGCCGAAGCCCGACAAGCCCTGAACGAAGCCGGCCGCCATGGCGCCCACCGCGACCACAATGTATAAGGAATCCATATCCGCTGCGCTTTGCGCGTGAAGTGCCGGCACCATTGCGGCGCACGCCATTCTAGAGCCTTCTACGAAACCCGCAGCGCCAGCGGACGCCGCAGCCGCGCGGCCAATGCCGAAGCCGCCACGCTCGCCGCGATCAGCGCAAGGCCAAGGGCCAGATCGGGCGAGATGCGCTCGTGGAACACGACGGACGACACGATCAATCCGATCACCGGCACACAAAGCATCGCGATGGACGTCGCGGCCGGCGCGAGCTTTTGCGTCATGCCCAGCACGACGATGAACGTCAACGCGGTGGCCAGCGGTCCGGTATACAGGATCAGCGGCCAGGCCTGCGCGTCGCCCAGGAACGTGGGCGCACCGTCGCGCATCCATGCCAGCGCGGCCAGCGGTATCGTGGCCATCGCGGTCTGCCATGGAATCATGTCCGCACCCAGCCGAACGTGGCGGTTGGCGCGCAACTGGATGATGTTGCAGGCCCACGCAAACGAGGCGCCCAGCAACATGACCAGACCGATGACGGTATGCGCCTGCCAAGGACTGAAGGCCGGCGCCACGATAACGCCGATGCCCGCATAGCTCAGCGCCGTCGCAAGCCATTGTCCGATCGACAAGCGCTCCTTCAGGACCAACGACGACAGCGGGATCACCCAGATGGACGTCGCATAGGCAATGACCGATGCGCGTCCCGGCGCCACATACTGCAGCGCCCACAACGCCAGCGCCGTGAAGGCGCCCATCTGCAGCAACGCAACGCCAGCCACCAGCGGCCATTCCTGGCGTGTCGGCAGGCGCAGGCGTCCCAGCATCCCGAGCACCAGCACGCTGATCAGCGCGGCTGATCCAAAACGGCTGGCGGCCAGCCACAGCGGACTCATGTGCGCCAGGCCCAATTTCATGACGGGCCAGTTTCCACCCCAGATGGCAACCGCGCCGGCAAGCGGCAAAAACGTGCGAAGACTGCTTGGCTGACTCATACCGACTGGACCTACCGCTACTTATTCTGCATTTCGGCCCCATGGCCGAACGACAGCAAAGTCTATAGGGTAAACCCCAGCATTTTTCACCGCTTTCCAGCCCAAGAGACGGCATACTCAGCACAGATACACTGCAAACCCGCCATCGCTAGGTGACTTATGCCGGAAATCAACCTGGATGCCACCGACATCCGCATCCTGAATGAACTTCAACGCGACGCCCGGCTCACGAACGTGGAGCTGGCCGCGCGCGTGAACCTGTCCGCCTCCCCCTGCCTGGCGCGCGTGCGGCGCCTGGAGACCGAGGGCCTCATCCATCGGCGCGTCACTTTGCTGAACGCCCGCAAGTTGGGCCTCAAAGTCAACGTCTTCATCCAGATCTCGCTCGACAAACAACGCAAGGCGGCGCTGGACGTGTTTGAACGCGAAATCGCAGTGCTGCCCGAGATCATGGAGTGCTACCTGATGTCGGGCGACGCGGACTACCTGATCCGCGCCCTGGTGCCGGACGTCGACGCGCTCGAACGCCTGATCGTCGAGCACATTACGCGCATCCCGGGCGTGGCAAGCATACGCTCCAGCTTTGCGCTCAAGCAGGTTCTCTACACCACCGCCGTACCGCTTGCCTGACGCCGCATCGCCGCCCATCCAGCACTTGCGGGATCGCGGCCGCAAGCCCACAATGAATGCGCCTGGCGACGGCTTGTCCTGATCGGCGCCAGCATCCCTCCCATCGCTTAGCAAGGAGCAAACCATGCCCGAAACCGAATGGTTCCCCGGCAGTACGCTACCCGATCGTCAGGGTTACTTTGAAGTGGAGTTCGCCACGGGCGAAACTGAAATCACGCGCTACGGCATGCTGGGCTGGGAGCCCGAGGAAGAGCGCGGCCACATCGTTCGCTGGCGCGGCCTGGATCCGAAGATCGAACAAGCCGAGATCGATCGCGAAGCAGCCATCCGCAAAAGCAGCGACGGCGTGATCGGCTGACCGGCCGGCACAATCCGGCGAGGCAGTGCCCTCCTGCCTCGCAAAAAAAACGCCGCGGACATAATCGTCCGCGGCGTTTTTACTGGCACTGGGCCGATCAGGGTTCGAGCTTCGAGATCTTGGTGCCCGCCAGCGACACGCCCGCCATCAGGCCGCCATTGTTCATCACGAATCCGACCACCGGCTGCTGCGCCGTGTTGGTGTCGATACGGCCGTTAGCGCCAATATTGACCACCGCCACCGTGGCATCGGCGCCAACCGTCCAGCCGCTGCTGTTGCGGAATTTGTTCAGCGCGTCGTCCGTCATGAACAGCAGGACCATCGCCTTGGACTGCGCGCCGGCCTGGAAGCCGATCGAGCCCGCGGTCGTGCTGTAGTAGCCCGCGTTCGCGCCATTCACGCGCAGCACACCCTTGCCATGCTCAGCCCCGACAATAAAGCTGCCGCTCAAGACATCCGGGAACACCAGCACACCCTTGGCCCGGGCCACCAGATCCTTGGACTGCGGCGAAGCTTCATACAGCTTGGTGAGGGTCGCATTGGCCGCGCTGTTCAGCGACTGCCGCTGCTCGGCCGTCGAGGCGGCCGGCGACTTGGACGGCGTGGTCGTTGTACATCCCGCAAACAGCAGGCCCGCAGCGCCCAGCGTGATTGCCATGCCGGTACGGCGCAGAGCAGGAAAAGTGTCGAACATGGAACTCTCCTTTTGTTGTCGTCCAGTGACAACTTTACCGGTCATTCCTCATCCGACAAGACACACGAATGTGATAAACGAAACAAAAAACTAGCGGCGGATATGCGGCCCTACAGAATGCCGTAGCGAGGCTCGCCAGTAAATTCGTCCACCGACACGATGCCCGACAGCACCAGTTCCGCGTGCCGGCGCGCGACCGCGGGATCATTGAACGTCACGAACCGCGGCAACGACCAACGCTGCCGACCCGCTCCATCGCCATTGCGGCTGACGGTTATTTCAATGGCCAATACACCGGGATTCAGGTTGACGACTTCGCACTCCACTTGAAACCCGTTGATATGACGCTGCGGCCACCCGCCCATTCTGCACCTGTGAAAATCTGCTTGCCCGGCCGCAATATGCCAAAAACAAACTGGCTTGCAAAGCACTGTTTTCAAGGGGTTAAACCATACTAATGGGGGTAGTATCGACGCATCTTGAATACTGCAAAATAGTCTGAAAACAAGGCTATTTTCAGGGGCGCCGCACATTTTTTTCTGGCGATTATTCTGGCGTCGCAACCTGGGCAATCTACGCTCGGCGCAATCGTCAACGCATGGCAATGCTTATCATTTTTTTCCAGCCGTCCGGACGAACCTGCGGATCGCGGCCATAATGTCCGGGCGCCCGCCCCATTTTCCTGACAGGCGATCGCGTCGGCCCACGCTTAAACAGCCCATGACACCCATGAACAAATCCGCCTTCGAACCTGACACCGCTCCCTTGGAGATCCTGCCTCGCGACCTGTCCGCCTACCGCGAGGGCAATACCGGCATACCGTACGTCCATCGCTTCGATTCCGGCAAGCCCGGCCCGCATGTGCTGATCAACGCCATCACCCATGGCAACGAGATCTGCGGCATGGTGGCCGCCACGCATCTGCTGGACACCGGCGTGCGTCCGAAGATCGGCACGCTGACGGTCAGCTTTGCGCATGTGGAAGCCTACGAGGCCTTCGACATCGACAGGCCGTACGATAATCGCCAGCTCGTCCACAACCTGAACCGCATCTGGTCCGCAGCCATGCTCGACGGCCCCGAGGACAGCCCGGAATTGCGCCGCGCCCGCGAAATGCGCCCCGTGCTGGACGCCGCCGACTTCGTGCTGGATATCCACTCCACCCGCGCGCCCGTGCAGCCATTCTGGGTCTACAACGAAATGGATCGCAACACCGCCCTGGCCGCCGCAGTGGGCGCGCCGCAGGTGCATCTGGTCATGCCGCAGGACAAGTTTCCCGGCACCGGCGTCATGGGCTATGGCCACCACGGCGACCCCATGTCGGACAGCGGCGGCGCGCTCGTCGTGGAATGCGGGCAGCATTTCGCCCGCTCCGCGGCCGAACTGGCGACCGACGTGACGATGCGGTTCCTGGCACACCTGGGTCTCATCGATACGCCGGCCGACGCCGCGCCGCCGCCCATCCCGCAGCGCTATCGCCTGCTGGAGGTCCACATGGTGAAGTCCGAAGACTTCGCCTTCACGCGCCCCGTCATCGGCTTCGAGACGTTCGACAAGGGCGAACTGATCGCCATGAACGGCGCCGAGGAAATCCGCTCGCCGTGCGACCAGTGCACGATCTTCATGCCCACGCGCATGCCCATCGTCGGCCGCGAGGCCGTGTACTTGACGCAAGCGATCTGACGCATTCCCAGGGACGCGGCGCGGTGGCGCTCCATCAACGAGCGCGGTTGCAGCCGCGTCCCGAAGCGGACCTCCATCGGCGCCGCGCCGATGCGTCCGCCGCGGCGTTCAACGATCCGGAATCAAACGCTTTCCCATGCTGATCACCGCATCCTGCTCAAAGCCCAGGCTGTCGTAGAAACGTTTGACCGCCACATTCTCCGAGCGGATCAGCAGATTGATCTTCGGACACCCCATCGCCAACAACTTGCGCTCCACCGCGCGCATCAGCGCCGTGGCGTAATTGCGCCGCCGATGCGCGGGCGACACCGCCAGATAGTTGATCCACCCACGATGACCGTCATAGCCGCCCATCAGCGTTGCGACGATGACGCCATCCACCGTGCCGACCAGGAACAGATCGGACTGGACCGAAAGCTTGCGCGCAACGTCCTTGCGAGGATCGTTCCACGGCCGCGTCAATCCGCAGGCGTGCCACAACGCAATGATCGCCGTCTCGTCGGACGGATGGAAAGGCCGGATGGCGAGGTCTTGAAGGGTCATGCTTGATTCCTTTCTCTGGAAAAGCGAAGACCTTGCGATACGCCTCGGGCGGGGGTCGATCCTGCAAACAAAAGGCCACGGGGATATCGTGGCCTTCTGGGAAGAGCGCCGCAAGAACGGCGCCCGAACGCGACTGACCACTCAACGTAGACGTCGAGTGATTCGTCGAAAATCTGCGCGGCATGCGGCAGCGGCTGGCGATGCGTTCATGCGTCAGAGCATACACGAGACGCCAGCCCGCACGCTACGTCGCGGGTGGCGGCGGTGTGCCCGTCAATGACCGGCGGGCGCGGGCAGCGTGCCTTCCATCACCACCACCGCCTGCCCCGCCACCTTGGCCCATACACCGTCGTCCCGCGGCTGCGCCTCGGCCAGCAACAGGCTGGCGCGCCCCATGTCCACGCCCTGCCCCACACGCAAGCGCAAGTCGCCCTTGCCCGCGATCGATGCCCGCAGCGCCGTGACCGCAGCCGTCGCACTGCCCGTGGCGGGATCCTCGGTCATCCGGCCGGTCAACATGCGCGCCTGGATATCGGTGGGCGCGTCCGTCGTGTCGCCGGCCGTATCGGTCGTGTACGCATAAATCGACTTGGCGCCGAGCTGCGGCATCAAGGCTGCATAGCCGCCAGAATCCGGCGCCGCCCGCCGCAGGGCCTCGCGGCTGGCAAGCTGCACAACGAGAAACGGCAAGCCGACCGATACCACCATGGGCGCGTGTTCGGACACCGCGATGTCGGCGGGCGCCAGCCGCAGCGCGCGCGCCACCGCATCCACCGGCGCCTCGCTGCCACGGGACAACGGCTGCGGCGCAAGCAGTTGCGCGCCCTGCAGACCGCGCTCGCCGTAAACCAGCGCAATACGCACCAGGCCGGCCTCCTCTTCGAACACGAACGCTTGCGGCGCTGGCCGCCCCGCCGCGATCTGCTCGCGCGCCAGCACCACGGCCGTGCCGACGTTCGGATGACCGGCAAACGGCACCTCGCGATCCGGCGTAAAGATGCGCACCCGCGCCGTATGGGCCGGATCGCGAGCGGGCATTACAAAACTGGTTTCCGAATAATTGAATTCACGTGCGATCCGCTGCATCTGGCTTGCATCGAGCCCCTGGGCATCGAGCACGACGGCCAGCGGGTTGCCAAGATAAGCATGGCCAGTGAACACATCGGCGGTGACATAGCGGTAGCGCATACAGGCGTCCTCCAGAGCCGCCCGGTCAGGGCGGGGAGCGGAGATTGTGCGTGTCGCGGCATGCGCGCAACAGGCACAGTCGCGAGAAATTTCGCGCATAACAGCCTATGCGACGGCGTTGAAGTGCGAAGCGCCTCGCGAGCGCCCCGAAGTGACGCCGGCACTGGAGCATGTGGTGCGCCGTCACTATTGAAAACCGC
>Ga0182739_1000431_pt1 | contig 56201 bp, 53 predicted proteins | sample eDN5th30CBELigBY_FD_128873 | JGI IMG/M metagenome (GOLD analysis project Ga0182739, IMG submission 128873) | Enriched backyard soil microbial communities from Emeryville, California, USA - eDNA 5th pass 30_C BE-Lig BY (version 2) (version 2) | ecosystem: Environmental > Terrestrial > Soil >... | reverse complement strand
GGGGTGGATCGCGTTGACGCGGATCGGCGCGAGCTCGAGCGCGAGCGTGTTGACCATGCCCATGACGCCGCCGTTGATGATCGAGACCGTCGTCGAGCCCGGGTACGGCAGGTCCTTCGCGCGGCCGCCGAACAGCACGATGCCGGTGTCGACGGAGGGGTCGAGCCGGTCGAGCAGCGTGTGCACCGTCTCCGTGTAGCCCACGAGCTTGAGCAGGGTGAGCCGCTTCGCCTTCGCGAGGTCGTAGTCGCGGATGTTGTTCTGATCGCGCTCGATCGCCGCGAGCACGAGGCCGTGGACGTGGCCGACGGGCTTCAACGCCTCGGCGATGCCGTCCGGCTCGGAGATGTCGAGCGCGAGCGCCGACGCCTTCGGGCCGATGCTCGCCGCGATCGCCTCGGTGTTCGCCTGGTCGCGACCCGTGATGAGGACGTTGTCGCCGTTCTCCACCACCGTGCGCGCGATGTCCAGGCCAATGCCGGAAGTGCCTCCGACGACGACGATCGTCCTGTCGCTCATGCGATGAAACCCCTTGAAATTGATCGGAGCGCGACTGGACATTGGTGTTCAGCGGCGCTTAACTTGATCCAAGCCGCCCGACGTGCGAAAGTCAAGCCGCGCACGCTCGTGCGCGCCCCGACGGGCCGACCCGCTATTCAAGGAGGATGAGCGCAACGATGGCACCGCAGCCGATTGTGTTCCGTAACGGCATCGTGCTGACGATGGACGATCAGCACACAGTCCTGCCGAAGGGCGACGTGCTCGTCGTCGACGGCAAGATCGCAGAGGTCGGCGTCGGCCTCTCCGTGCCGGACGGCACCAAGGAGATCGACGCGTCCGGCGGCATCATCATGCCGGGCATGGTCGACACCCACCGCCACATGTGGCAGACCGCGATGCGCGCCTACGGCGCCGACTGGACGCTGACGCAGTACTTCGTCTGGTACTACCTGCAGCACGGCATGAAGTTCCGCCCCGAGGACTACGCCGCGGGCAACCTGATCTCCGCGCTCGACGCGATCGAGGGCGGCACGACCACGACCGTCGACTGGTCGCACGGTCTGCGCACCCCCGACCACGGCTGGGCCGCGTACGAGGCGCTCAAGAGCTCGCCCGGCCGCTTCGTCTTCGCCTACGGCAACATCCACGTCTCGCCGTGGGAGTGGACGAAGGACCCCGAGGTCCAGAAGATCCTCACGACGTCGCGCGACGACGCCGACATGTTCGGCACGCAGATCGCGTTCGACGTCTCTGACCAGGACGAGAACTTCCCGGAGCTCGACGCCTACCGCGCCGCCGAGGAGCTCGGCCTGCGGGTCACGACCCACGCGGGCGTGTGGGGCGCGACCAACGACTGGGGCATCCGCAACGCGTACGACGCGGGCGTCATGAAGGAGGGCTACACCTACGTGCACGCCGCCTCCCTCTCGCAGGATTCCTACCTCAAGATCGCGGCGACCGGCGGCAACGTCTCGCTCGCGACCGAGTCCGAGGACACCTGTGGCCAGGGCTACCCGCCGCTCCACGAGCTGCGCAAGTACGGCATCCAGGCCTCGCTCTCCGTCGACACCAGCGTGTGGCAGAGCTCGGACCTGTTCTCGGCGATGCGCGCCACGGTGAACGCGGACCGCGCGCTCGAGCACTACCTCGCGCACCTCAAGGAGCCGGCGGAGACGATCACGCACGTGCGCACGCGCGTCGAGGACGTCGTCGACCTCGCGACCCGCGGCGGCGCGAAGGCGATCGGCAAGGACCACCTCATCGGCTCGCTCGAGAAGGGCAAGCTCGGCGATGTCGTGCTGCTCAAGAACGAGGACTCGCCGACGTGGGCCCCGCTCATCAACCCGTACGGCCAGGTCGTGTACCAGGCGCAGCGCGGCGACGTCCACACGGTCGTCGTCGGCGGCGAGATCGTCAAGTCCGAGGGCAAGCTCGTGGCCGGCGACCTCAAGTCGGTGCGCGCGAAGCTCGAGAACACGGTCGAGTACCTCGAGAAGGAGGTCGGCGACGAGTGGGTGTCCGGTCAGTACCCGGAGATCCCCGAGGCCGAGGTCCTCTTCAACCCGTACCAGTACAAGAAGTGAGGTCTCGCTCCTCAGGAGCGGGCACACCTCCGGCGACGCCGTCGGGTCCGTCAGGGCCCGGCGGCGTCGCCGCGTCGGGGAGCATGAACGCGGCCATGTTCGCGCTGCTCGCCGCGTCGTTCCTCAGCATGGTCGACCGCGCGGCGCTGCCGCCCATGCTCACAGCGGTCGCGGGCGACCTCGGCACGTCGATCGGCGAGGTCGGCGCCGCCCTGTCGGTCTACTCGATCACCTACGCGATCTCGCAGCTCGCCTGGAGCGCCGTCTCGAGCCGGATCGGCACGGTGCGAGTGCTGCGCATCGCGCTCCTGCTCGGCGCCGCGTTCACCTTCCTGACGGCCTGCGCACTCGACCCCGTCATGCTGTGGATCGGCCGCGCGCTCTCGGGGCTCGCGATCGGCGCCGTCGTGCCGGCGACGCTCGTCTTCGTGGGTGATCGCTTCGCCCTCGCTCGCCGGGCGCACGTCCTCGCGAACCTCGCGACCGCCGTGTCGCTCGGTGCGACCGCCGCGGTCGTCGTCGCGAGCATCCTCGGGCCGGTCGGCGCCTGGCGCTGGGTCTTCATCGGCACGGCGATCGGCGAGCTCGTCATCGCCGCGCTCCTGTGGCGGATCGAGGCGGGCCCACGGCCGATCGACCGGGTGCCGCTGCTGCGCAGCGCACGACGCGTGCTCACCGACGGGTGGGCGCTCATCACCTTCGTCCTCGTCTTCGTCGAAGGCGGACTCATCTACGGCGTCATGAGCTTCTTCCCCGCCGCACTCCAGGCCGCCGGGACCGAGGCGATCATCGCGGGGCTCGTCACCGCGGTGTTCGGGCTCAGCGTCATCGGCTCGTCCCAGCTCGTCAAGCTCGTGCTGGGCCGGATCCCGCCGGCCATCCTGCTGCTCATCGGCGGCGGTGCCGCGACGCTCGCGTTCTGCCTCGTCTCAATCGTCGTCAGTGTCGCGTCGGTGCTCGCCGCGTCGGCCCTGCTCGGCATCGCCTGGGCGGTCGCGCACACGCAGATCCAGAACTGGATGACGGATGCGGTCGTGCGCGACCGCCCCGTCGGCACCGCGCTCTTCGCCACGTCGATGTTCGCCGGCGCCGCGCTCGGTGCCGCGATCGGCAGCGCGGCGGCGGTCGTCGGCGCCTACACGTGGTTCTTCGTCGGCGCGGCGATCGCGGGCGCCGCCTTCGGCGTCCTCGCGTCGGTCGGTCGGGCGCGCTACCAGGTGCGCGGTATCCGCGATTGAGGCGATCGTCACGGATTGCATCCAATCCTCGACAGAACCCGCGGTGGGCTTGCGCTGACCCCGCCATTTGACCGATACTCGTATCCAATCGGCATCGTACAACGACGTTCTCCCCCGAAAGGCACCCACATGGCCATCGCCACCATCAACCCCGCGACCGGCATCACCGAGGCGACGTTCGAAGCCGACACCGACGCCGACGTCGAGCGCAAGATCGCCGAGTCGCACGCCGCCTACCAGGCGATGCGCGCGACCGACTACGCGACCCGCGCCGGCTGGATGGTCAAGGCGGCCGAGGTGCTCGAGTCCGAAGTCGAGGAGACCGCCCGCATTCTCACGCTCGAAATGGGCAAGACGATCGGCCAGGCTCGTGCCGAGGTGCTCAAGTCGGCGAAGGCGATGCGCTTCTACGCCGAGAAGGCCGAAGAGTTCCTCACGGGCTGGGAGCTCGACGACCCGACCAAGGTCGGTGCGTCCAAGGCCTACGTGCGCTACCAGCCGATCGGCGTCGTGCTCGCCGTCATGCCCTGGAACTACCCGCTGTGGCAGGTCATCCGCTTCGCCGCACCCGCCCTCATGGCCGGCAACGCGGGCCTGCTCAAGCATGCGTCGAACGTGCCCCAGGCCGCGATCTACCTCGACACGCTCTTCGAGCGCGGGGGCTTCCCCAAGGGCTCCTTCCACTCGCTGCTCATCCCCGCCTCGCGCGTCGAGCCCGTGCTGCGCGACCGCCGCGTCGTCGCCGCGACCCTGACCGGCTCCGAGCCCGCGGGTCGCTCCGTCGCCTCGATCGCGGGCTCCGAGGTCAAGCACGTCGTGCTCGAGCTCGGCGGCTCCGACCCCTTCATCGTCATGCCGTCGGCCGACCTCGACGCGGCCTCGACGGTCGCCGTCACCGCCCGTACCGCAAACAATGGCCAGGCCTGCATCAACGCGAAGCGCTTCATCGTCCACACGGACGCCTACGACGAGTTCGCCCGCCTCTTCGGCGAGAAGATGGCGGCGCTCAAGGTCGGCGACCCCTTCGACGAGTCGACGCAGGTCGGCCCCGTCGCGACCGCGTCGGGGCTCACGGACCTGGAGGAGTTCGTCGAGGACGCCGTGAGCAAGGGCGCGACCGTCATCGCGGGCGGCGGCCGGATCGAGGGCGACGGCTGGTTCTTCCAGCCGACCGTCATCGCCGACATCACGACCGACATGCGCCTCTACGCGGAGGAGGCCTTCGGCCCGCTCGCGTCGCTCTACCGGGTCGAGTCGCGCGAGGAGGCGCTGCGCATCGCCAACGACACGACGTTCGGCCTGTCCTCGGCCGTCTGGACCAACGACGCGGACGAGGAGGAGTTCTTCGTCAGCGGGCTCGACGTCGGCGCGGTCTTCGTCAACGGCATGTCGATCTCCTACCCCGAGCTGCCCTTCGGCGGCGTCAAGGACTCCGGCATCGGCCGCGAGCTGTCCGCCGAAGGCATCCGCGAGTTCACGAACCTCAAGACCGTCTGGCGGGGTTGATCCGCTTCCGCCTAGGAGGCTGACAGCGGACGACGGGACGTCGCCCAGGGGTCGATGAGCGTCTTGATCGCGGGGGCCCGGCCCTCCGACATGGGACGCAGTGCGCCGTCGACGAGCTCGGCGAGCGGGAGAACGTCAGGCGCGATCGTCCCCCAACGCCCAGCGCGGCTCGCGACGAGCTCGACCGCGAGCGGGAAGTCGATCTCGCGCACGAGCGCGTTCGTGCCGATGATCGACTTCTCCCGGATGGTCACCTGACCGAGGTCGATCTCCACCGGGCGGCGCTGGATGCCGACCGACACGATGCGGGCACCCGTCGGCGCGACGTCGAGGGCCGTCGCGAGACCGCCCGCGGTGCCGCTCACCTCGAAAACGACGCGCAGATCGCGTTCGCCCACCGCGTCCCGCAGCAACTGCGCGTCGCCGGGGCCCGCCGCGACCCGCACGACCTCATCGGCCCCCATCTCCGTCGCGATCTCGAGCCGCTCCGGCGAGATGTCGGCGGCGATGACCATCGCGCCCGCCGCCTTGAGGGCGACGACGAGGAAGGCGCCGATCGCGCCCGCGCCGAGCAGCAGCACGAGCTGGCCCTCGACATCGCCGGCGCGCCGGACGTTGTGCACCGCGATGCCCATCGGCTGCGCGAGCGCGGCCTCGTCGAGCGAGATGCCGAGGCCGTCGATCGAGACGCAGCTCGCGACGGGCGTCGAGACGAAACCCGCGAGCGCGCCCGGGCGATGCAGCCCGACGCCCGCGTAGCGGCGGCACAGGTTGCTCTCGCCCCGCTCGCAGGCCGCGCACGCGCCGCAAGGCGCAGCACCGCACGAGGCGACCTGGCGGCCTACCCAGGCGGGGTCGACCCCGTCGCCGACGTCGATGACGGTGCCGGAGAACTCGTGCCCGATCGCCATCGGCCCCTGCCAGCCGGACGCCGGGTGAGGTCGCTCGAGCGGGATCTGCACGGGGCCGTGATCCCACTCGCCCGCGTCCGTGCCGCACACGCCGACCGTGCCGACACGTAGCAGCAGCTCGCCGGGCAGCGCCGTCGGGACGGGCGTCTCCTCGATGCGGATGTCGCCGCGGCCGTGGTACACCGCGGCGGTCATCATGGCGTCGTTCATGGTCTCAGTCTCCCGTGGTTCGGTGGGTCAAGTGGCTTCGGGCGGCTATGGTCGGACCATGACGGAACATCGCATCGCTCGCGTGCTGCACCCCTACGTCCCCGGCATCGCCGACACGGTCCGGGTCGAGGGCGGCACGACGATCTACGTGTCCGGTACGGTGGGCGTGCGCGATGACGGGTCGCCCGCCGCGGACTTCGCGGAGCAGTGCCAGCTCGCGATCGCCTCGCTCGGGGCCTCGCTCGCCCGCCAGGGTGCGACCCTCGCCGACATTGTCCGGCTGACGGTCAACGTCGTCGACCTCGACGAAGCGAAGATCGACACCTGGCATCGCGTGCGCGACAAGCACTTCGATCACGCCGACTCACCCGCGAGCACACTGCTCGGGGTGAGCCGGCTGTTCTCGCCGGACTTCGAGATCGAGATCGAGGCGACCGCGGTCATCTGACCTCAGTACTCGTTGGCGACGAAGAGCTCCTGCGCGGGGAACTTCGTGAGGACCTCGATCCCGTAGTCGGTCACGACGACCTCCTCCTCGATCCGGGCGGCGGAGATGCCGTCCGACGCCGGGCAGTAGGTCTCCATCGCGAAGACCATGCCGGGTCGGATCTCCACCGGATCCTTGAACGAGTTGAGCCGCGAGATGATCGGGCGCTCGTGGAGACCGAGGCCGAGGCCGTGCGCGAACTGCAGCCCGAAGGCGGCGAGCTCGTTGGCGAAGCCGAAGTCCTCCGCCTTCGGCAGCACCGCGGCGACCTGGTCCGAGCCGACGCCCGGCTTGATCGCGTCGAGCGCCGCGTCCATCCACTCGCGCGCCGTCTTGTAGGCGTCGCGCTGGCTCTCGGTCGCCCAGCCGACCCCGAAGGTCCGGTAGTAGCAAGTCCGGTAGCCGTTGAACGAGTGGATGATGTCGAAGAACGCCTGGTCCCCCGGCCGGATGATCCGATCGGTGAAGTTGTGCGGATGCGGGTTGCACCGCTCCCCCGAGATCGCGTTGATCGCCTCGACCTGGTCGCTGCCGTACTCGTACAGCCGCGCGTTCGCGAGTGCGACGATCTCGTTCTCGCGCACACCCGGCTTCAGCGCGTCGACGATGTCCTGGTAGACGCCGTCGACCATCGCGGCCGCCTGGTTGAGCAGCATGATCTCGTCCTGGTTCTTGATGACCCGGGCGTCGAGCATTGGTTGCTGCGCGTCGGCGATGCGGATGCCCTGGCGCTCGAGCTCGAAGAGGAACGTGGGCTCGATGAGGTCGACGCCGAGCGGCGCGTCCGCGAGCCCGTTCTCCTTGAGCAGCGACTTGATCTCCGCGACCGCGTCGACCATGAGCCCCGCTCCGCCTTCGGGCGCGACCGCGCCCTTGAAGCCGAGGAAGCCGGCCCGGTAGTTGTCGTCCGGGACCCAGTCGGAGTAGAGCTTGTGGTGCTTGACGGCCGAGCCGAAGTCCCACAGGATCGGGTCCTTGCCCCGCATGAGCAGCGCGTAGCGGATCATCTTGTCCCCGAGCGCGCCGCCGATCCAGGTCTGCGTCACGTAGCGGATGTTGTAGAAGTCGAAGAGCAGGAACGCCCCGGCGTCGCTCGCCTCGAGCGCGTCCTTCGCACGCTGGAGCCGATACGCCCGCAGGCGTTCGAAGTCGACTCGATGCTCGTAGTCGACTCCGATCTGCCCGGGGGCGCCGATCGGCCGGACGCCGGCCGGGCGCTGCGAGGGTCGCTCGAAGGCCCGGCTCGGCTTGTGGCTGTGGCCGTGACTCACGGCTCGGGGTCCAGTCCGTCGTTGACCTCGACGTTCTCCGGCTTGATGTCGATGCCCGCCGCGACGGCCGCCCGCAGCACCATGGACGCGAAGTCCTGCTCGGTGTTGCCCGCGTTGACCTCGGTCGCGACCATCTCGCGGGTCACGGCCGTGACCGGCATCGTCACGCCGAGCTCGCGCGCGGCGGCGAGGCCGAGGTCGAGGTCCTTGAGCAGCAGGACGGGCGTGAAGGTCGGCTTGAAGTCGAGGTTGACGAGCGCCGGCGACTTGTACCGGCTGTAGGGCGAGCCCATGACCGAGTCGTTGAGGAACTCGAGGAAGTCGGCGCGCTTGACCCCCGCCTTCTCCGCGAGGAGCGTGATCTCGATCATGTTCTGGATCACGACGCCGAGGAAGACGTTGTGCGCGATCTTGACGATGCGTGCCGCCTCGCCCTCGCCGACGTAGGTCACGCCGCGACCCCAGGTCTGCAGCAGCGGCTCGACGACCTCGTAGACGTCGCGCGGACCGGAGGCCGCGACGGTGAGCTTGCCGGCCGAGATGACCTTCGGGTTGCCGGAGACCGGCGTCGCGAGGAAGCCGACGCCGCGGGCCTCGGCGGCCGCACGGACCTTCTTGCTCATCTCCATCGAGACGGTCGACGAGTCGCCGATCGCCTTAGGCGCCTTGTCGGGGTCGGTCAGCAGGCCGCCCTCGCCGAGCATCACCTGCTCGAGGTCCTTCGAGGCGGACACCATCACGAACACGATGTCGCGTCCGGCGAGCTCGACGGGCGAGTCGACCAGCGTCGCGCCGAACTCGATGAGCGGCTCGGCCTTCGACTTCGTCCGGTTGTACACCGCGACGTCGTACCCCGCCTTGAGCAGGCGCTTGATGAGCTGTGTGCCCATCCGGCCCGCACCGATCCATCCGACCGTGGGGAGCGTGTTCGTCATTTGCAATCGTTTCTTTCTCTTCAGGGGCGCCGGCCGGAGGCATCCAGCCGCAGTCATAGGGTTCGGTGCGAAGTGCAACCGATTGCAGTTCCGTTCTAGCAGAGCAGTCGATAGTTCGCAAACGGTTGCAGCAAACTCGGACCGACCAGAAGCCCGGCCCGAGCCGGCGAGTCAGTCCCCGGGCACCGCCGCGACGACGTGGATCTCCAGCCGCAGGCGCGGATCCGTCGCGAGCCGCTTGACCTCGACCGTCGCGCTCGTCGGGATGTGCCCGCCGAACCATGCCGACTGGACGCGGTTGACGACGTTCTGGTCCTCATCGACGTTCGTGAAGAAGCGGATGAGGTTGACGACGTCGGAGCGGTTCGCGCCCGCGGCCGTCAGCGCCTGGTCGAGGTGCTCGAACGCGAGCGTGACTTGGCCCTCGATGTCCGCGGGGACCGCGTCGAAGACCTCCGGGATGTGCGGGTGGTCGTGGTACACGGGCGCGCCCGTCACCCCGCTGATGAAGACGAGTCGCGCATTCGACACCGTGCGGATCACCGGCACGAAGGGCGAGACGATCGACGCGTCGTAGCCCTCGTGGTGGATGACCTCCGACGCACCGGACTCGACCGACCGCGGCGCGGGGATCTGTGAACTCATGGGGATACCTCCTCGAATGCGGGCGCGGCCCAGGTGACCTCGCCCCCCGTGATGGTCAGATCGCTGCGGATGTCCGCGAGCGCATCGTCCTCGCACTCGAACGGGTCGAGGCTCGGCACGAACAGGTCGGCGAAATAGCCGGACACGAGCCGCCCGCGGCGGTCGTCCTCGCCCGTGAACCACGCGGCGTCGGCCGTGTACGCGCGCAGCGCCTCCTCGCGGGTCATGAGATGCTCCGCCGCACGCACACCCGCACCATCGACCGAACGGCCCGACACGAACCAGGCGATCGCGGCCCACGGCGAGAACCAGTTCGCCCGCGTCGCATCCGTGCCGAGCCCCACCGGAATCCCACGCGAGCGGAAGCCGTCGATCGGCTGCGCGTTGGCCGTCGCCTCGCTCCCCCACGCCTCGACATAGTCGCCGCCCTTGAGCAGGTGGCGGTTCTGCACCAGGACGCCGAGGCCGAGCGCGGCCATCCGGTCGAGGTTGCGCGGCGACGCCGCGTCCGCATGCACGATCGACCAGCGCCGACCCTTGACGAGACCCGTCTCCGCCTCGACCGCCTCCCAGGCGTCGAGAATGCGCCCGAGCGTCTCGTCGAGGACCGCGTGCATCGACATCCGCCAGCCGCGCACCGCCGCCGTGCGGCTGATCTCGATGAGCTCCGCGAGCGCCGGCTCCCCGATGTGCAGCTCCTCGAAGCCCTCGAGATCATGGCAGCCCATGTGGACGACCTCGCCGATCCCGGACACCCGCAACCGGTCGTCCCCGAAATCGTGCTGGACGACCTCGGTGTAGCCCGCGTAGTTCCCGACCTCCCCGCCGCGATCCCACGCGGAGATGAAGAGCCGGCAGCGCAGCGGCATCTCGCCCGCGCGCCACAGGTCGAAGAGCGGGTCGTAGTCGCTCGGGCGCACGAGCAGCCCGCCGCCGTCGTTGACGGCGCTGAGCCCGTAGCGCGCGAACTCGCGCATCATGTCGAGCGTCCCCGCGGCGGCCGCCTCGCGCGAGACGTCGAGCGCCTTCGCGATCGGGACGGAGAAGGCGCCGACACCGAGCAGCACCCCGTTGGGCGCACCGTCGTCGCCACGCACGAGCGTGCCGCGCGGGGGGTCCTGCGCCTCGGCACCGCTCCAGCCGCAGGCCGCGAGGCCCGCGGCGTTGAGGAAGCCGAAATCGTAGGTCTCCTGGATGTAGACGGGGTGCTCGGGCGCGGCCGCCGTGAGCTCCTCGGGCGTCGGGGTGCGACCCTCGGCGAACTGCCGCCGGTGCCAGCCGCCGACCACGGGAATCCAGGTGCCCGCCGGGACCTCGGCCGCTCGCGTTCTGATCGTCTCGAGCGCCTCCTCAACCGAGCGCACGTGCTCCCAGTGCAGCGAGACCGACCAGCTCACGCCGGCGCGCACGGCATGGATGTGCGAGTCGATGAGCCCCGGCAGCACACGGCGGCCGCCGAGATCCACGACGCGGCGGGCGAGGGGCTCGAGGTCCGCGAGCTCGGCATCCGAGCCGGTCGCATGGATCGCGCCGCCGACGATCGCGATCGCCTGGACCTCGGCCGGACCCTGATCCGGGCCCGCGAAGGTGGAGATCCGCCCGTTTCTCAGGAGCAGGTCGATGACGCGGTCGTTCGAGGCGGCCATGACGCGCTCAGATCGAGAGGTACTTCTCGAGGAGCGCCGTGTCCTGGCGCAGGTCCTGCGGGAGTCCCGTCCAGCGGATCTCGCCGTCCTCGATGACGACGACGCGGTCCGCCATGTCGAGCGCCAGCTCGACGTTCTGCTCGGCGATGAGGACCGAGAGGCCCGAACCGCGCAGGCCCGCGATGCGGTCCTGGATGACGTCGAGCACGCTCGGGGCCAGGCCCTCGCTCGGCTCGTCCATGAGCAGCAGTGTCGGGTTCGTCATGAGCGCGCGGGCGATCGCGAGCATCTGCTGCTCGCCGCCAGACAGCGACCGCGCGAACGACTTCTGCCGCTCGGCGAGCCGCGGGAAGAAATCGAAGACCCGCTCGACCGTCCACGGCTCGGGGATCGCGTTGCGCCGCTTCTTCGACGTCACCGTCAGGTTCTCCACGACCGTCAACGAGCCGAAGACATGCCGGCCCTGCGGCACGATCGCGATGCCGGCGCGCGAGATCAGGTGGCTCGGCTTCTTCGTCAGGTCGTCACCGTTGTAGACGATCGACCCCGACGCGACGACCGGCGGGTGCAGGCCCGCGAGGGAGCGCACGAGCGTCGTCTTGCCCATGCCGTTGCGGCCGATGAGCGCGACCGCCTCGTCCTCGGCGATCGTCAGATCAACGCCGTGCAGCACTTGCGCCGTCGCGTAGCCGGCGGTCAGACCGGTGACTTCCAGACTCACTTCTTGTCGCGCCTTCCGAGATAGATCGCCTTGACCGTCTCGTCGTCGCGGACCTCCTGCGGAGTGCCCGTGATGACGTGGCGGCCGTTCTCCATGCACATGACCCGGTCCGTGAGGCCGAGGGCGAACGTCATGTCGTGCTCGATGAGCAGGATCGGCAGCGTGCGCGGCAGGTCCTCGATGAGCTGCATAAGCGTCGCGCGCTCCGCGGCGGACAGACCGGCCGCGGGCTCGTCGAGGAGGAGGATCTTGGGGTCTCCGACGAGCGCCATGGCGATCTCCAGCTGCCGCTGCTCGCCGTGCGAGAGCTCGGAGACGGTGTCGTCCCGTCGACCCTCGAGGCCGACCTTCGCGAGCGCGTCGAGCGCGCGGCGGCTCGCGGCGTCCTTGAGGCGCTGCGGCCACCAGAACACGCGGGCCTTTGCCGAGCCGCCGCGCGCGGCGACCCGGACGTTGTCCAGGACCGTCATGTCCTTGAACAGGTTGGAGATCTGGAACGTGCGGCCGACGCCCATCCGGGCGCGCTTCGCCGTCGGCATCCTCGTGACGTCCTCACTGAAGAGCTCGACGGTCCCGCTCGTGACGGGCACATCGCCCGCGATCATCTTGAAGAGCGTCGTTTTCCCGGCCCCGTTCGGGCCGATCACGCCGATGCGCTCACCGGGAGCGATCGTCATCGAGATGTCATCGACGGCCTGTACGCCGCCGTAGCGCTTCCCGACCCCGTTGATGACGAGCACGGGGGCACCGGCCCCGGACCCGCGAGGGTCCGGAGCCGGCGCCGTAATCGTGGAGTTCGTCACAGGCCCTGGTTGGTCTGGTCGTAGGGCACGATCGCGCGGACGTCCGCGGGCGGTCCCTGGCCGAACCACTGGTCGACCGCGAGGAACTCGGCGATCGGGACGTTGTACAGCAGACCGTCAGCGCCCTTCTCGACCTCGCGGATGTAGACCGGCATGACGGTGTTGTTGAACTCGTCCCACGTGACCTCACCGAAGATCGAGTCCGGGAACGTGAAGGACGTGATCGCGTCGACGAGGTCGGAGCCGACGAGCAGACCCTGCTCCTCGATGACCTTCGCGACGAGCGAGGCGGTCATGTAGCCGCCGGCGATGTATGCGCCGGGGACGATGCCGAGCTTGGCGATCGTCGCCTCGACGAACTCCTGCGTCGCCGGCTCGTCACGGCCCTCAGCCCAGTAGCTGACGGACTTGAGGCCGATGATCCGGTCGCCCATCGCCCGCAGCGTGCCCTGGTCGGCCGCGCAGCAGTTGAGGAGCAGCGGGTCGAGCGAGCCGCCCGCGTCGAGGTACGACGTCAGGAAGCCGGGTCCGGGGGCGCCGCCGGCGGTCGCGATGAACGCCATGTCTGCACCGCCCGCGAGCGCGGCCTGGACCTGCGAGGCGTAGCCCGCCCAGTCCGTCGTCGTGTTGGGCGCCCAGATCTGCTGGACGATCTCGCCGCCGTTGGCGACGAAGCCCTGGACGAAGCCGGCGCAGGACTCCCAGCCGAACGAGTAGTCGTGGCAGAGCGTGACCGCGGTCTTGTTGCCCTGCTCGGCTGCCCAGACACCGCCCGGGTAGGTCGACTGCGTGCCGCCCATCGAGCCGGTGCGCACCGTGAACTCGTTCCAGTTCTGCTGCGTCATGTCGTTCGACGCGGCGACCGGGTGGAGGTTCGGGATGCCGATGCTCGAGGTGTACTGCGCGACCGCCGACGCGGTGCTCGCGATGAGCGGCCCGACGATGATGTCGACGCCGTCCTGCTCCACGAGCTTGTGCGCCTTGGTGAGGGCGGTCTCGGGGTTGCCCGCGTCGTCCTCGGCGATCGTGACGACCTCGACGCCGTCGACGTCGCTGCCGTTCTCCTCCCAGTAGAGGTTCCAGCCGTCGAGCATCTCCTGGCCCGCGACCGCGAAGTTGCCGCTCGTCGGGGACAGGAAGCCGACTTTCAGCGTGCCGGTGGCCTTGCCCGGCTCCTCCGTGGGAGCGGTGGTCGGTTCGGTCGACGCGCCGGGGGGCGCACACGCTGCGAGCGAGAGCGCCGTCGCGACGCCGAGGCCGGCGATCGCCGCCCAGCGGCCGCGCACCGACATCTTCGTTGACATCATGCCGTTTCCTTTCTTGCGGTTGTGTGATTGCTGACTGGCGCCGGATCGGCGCCCGGCGGAGGCGATGCGCCTCCTGGGGTCCGCGTGGTGCGGCCCCTGATCCGACGGATGAGCTTCGCGATACCACCCGCGACACCCGCCCGGAGGAAGAGAATGACGACGATGAAGACGATGCCGAGCACCATGTGCCAGCGGTCGACGTAGCTGGAGACGACGTTCTCGATCAGGACGACGATCGCGGCGCCGATGAGCGGGCCGAGCAGCGTGCCGACGCCACCGAGGATGACCATGACGATCGCGAAGATCGAGCGCTCGACGCCCGCCGAGGTCGGGCTCACGAAGTGCGTGTGCCAGACGGCGAGCAGCCCCGCGAGGCCCGCGATGAAGCCCGAGATCATGAACGCGCCGACCCGATACCAGGACACGCTGTAGCCGAGGCTGCGCATGCGGCTCTCCGAGTCGCGGATGCCGCGCAGCGAGGCGCCGAACGGGGAGCGGGTGACGATCCACAGGATCGCGGTCGCGATGACGAACATGGCGAACACGAAGTAGTAGTACTGCCAGTACTCGGCGAGGAACGCCGGTCTGGCGATGTTGGCGATGCCGGTGTCGCCGTTGGTCACGGTCGAGTACTTCGACGCGAGGCCGAAGATGAGCATGCCGACGGCGAGCGTGACCATGAGGAAGTAGATGCCGCTCGTGCGCATCGACAGGATGCCGTAGACGAACGACACGACGACGGTGATGCCGAGTGCGAGCAGCACCTGCATCCCGACGTCCCAGCCCTGCTTCGATGCGAAGCCCGCGCCGTAGGCCGCGGCGCCGGCGATCGCGCCGTGGCCGAGGGAGGCCATGCCGCCCTCGCCGACGAGGAAGTTGACGCTCGAGGCGAGGATCGCGGCGATCAGGATCGTCGAGGTCAGCGAGATGGTGAAGGAGTTGGCGCCGAGATACGGCAGCGCGAGGCCGAGCACGAAGATGAGCGCGAGACCGAGGATCTGCACGACGCGCGAGCGGAAGAAGCCGCCGCCGGAGCCGGGCACCTGCGCGGGGATGAGGCCGGTCGCGGGCCGCACGACGGGCGTGGCACGGGTTGCGGGGTTGCTCATGCTGCCTTCCCGAAGAGTCCCTGGGGGCGGATGACGAGGATGAGCGCCATCGGCAAGAAGACCGTGAAGTAGGCGAACTCGGGGATCCAGGTCTTCGCGAAGACGTCGATGAGTCCGATCGCGATGCTGCCGACCGCGGCGCCGGCGATCGAGCCGAGGCCGCCGATGATGATGACGACGAGCGCGTAGAGCAGCACTTCGTTTTGCACGCCCTGGAGGATCGGCGTGCGGCCGGCGCCGATCGTGCCGGCGATCGCGGCGAGGGCCGCGCCGACGACGAACATGCCCGTGAACACCCAGCGGATGTTGACGCCCATCGCCGAGATCATCTCCCGGTCGTCGACACCCGCGCGCACGATCGCACCGACCCGCGTCTTCGCCTGGACGATGGCGAGTGCGATGCCGACCAGGATCGCGATGCCGATGATGAACACGCCGTACCAGGGGTAGGTGAAGTCGCCGATCGTGAAGGCGCCCTGCGGCCGGACGTCGGCGGGCAACTGCTGCGGGTCGCCGCCGAAGATCCAGAGGCAGACGTCGGCGACGACGAATGAGACACCGATCGTCAGCAGCACCTCGGGCAGCTCCTGGCCGCGCACGAAGCGCAGCAGGACGGTCTCGACGAAGAACGCGAGCACTCCGACGACCGCGATCGCGGCGATGAGGCCGACGAGCAGATTGCCGGACAGTGCCGACACCACGATGCCGAGATAGCCGCCGAGCATGTAGAACGCGCCGTGCGCCATGTTGACGATGCGCATGAGCCCGAAGACGAGCGTGAGCCCGCTCGCCAGGAGGAAGAGCGTGGCACCGAAGCTCAGTCCGTTGAGGAGCTGTTGCCCGATGAACACTGGGGTGAACACTTGCGGTGAGGCCTTCCTCGTCGTTGGGGAGGTGTTCAGTCACGCTGCATCGCGCGAATGGAAACGATCAAAGCAACCGTTTGCATTCCTGTCAAATGATCGGCCGCCCGCTTCGATATCAATCCGGTGACGACTCGCCCGATCGATCCGAAACCGGGCTCTGCACCTCGACCGGCCGGTACCGCGCGCGACCGACCGCACCCCCGACGAGGAACACGATCGAGCCCCCGAGCGATGCGAGGAAGAGCGTCGGGAAGGCGTGCGCGTCAACCGCGAGCTGGCCGAGCGCCGCCCCCATCGCGCCGCCGAGCATGAGCGAGATCGAGAAGAACGTCATGCCCATCGCCCGCGCCTGCGTCGCCGCGTCCGTCATCCACGTCTGCAGTGTCGTGTGCGCGAGCGCCCACGACACGCCCATCAGCGCCGCGCCCGCGAGCACCGTGCCGGGCGAGACGCCGGTGAGCAGGACCGAGAACGCCGCGACCGCCGCGATCCCGCCCGCGAGCATGAAGACCCACGGCTTGATCCTGCGGACGAAGAGTTTCATCGTCTGGCTCACCGCCACGACCGCGACGCCGAAGGCGGCCGTCACGAGCCCCGCGACGAACGCGCCCTCGCCGGCCTGCTGGAGCGCCTGCGGTAGGAAGTTGTACACGCCGATGAGCAGCAGTCCCTCGAGGATCGTGAACGCGTAGAGGCCGAGCGCGACGCGGTTGCGCGCGAGATGGCGCAGCTGCGGGACGATCCGCTCGTCGCCGACGTGCGCCGGCTCGGGCAGCCGGATGAGCGCGATGACGAGGAGTGCCGTGACGAGGGAGAAGCCGCCGAAGATCCACCGCCACCCGACGAGCTCTGCGAGCCCGCCCGCGCCGAGCGTGCCCGCCGCGAGGCCGAGCGCCGTCGCGGTCGCGAGGTTCGACATCGCGGCCGGCCGCCGCTGAAGCGGGAGGGTGTCGCTGAGGTAGACGAGCACCGCGGCGAAGGTCGCGGCGAAGGCGCCGCCGCTCGCGATGCGGGCGACGATGAAGAACGCAAGGTCGGGAGCGAGCGCGCTCGCGACGCCCGCCGCGGTCGCGATCGCCGTCGAGACCCAGAGCACCCGGACCCGCCCCCACTTCGTCTGGAGCGGGCCCCAGAGCAGTTGGAGCGCGGCGTAGGCGAGCGCGTGGCCCGTGATCGCCCAGCCCGTCAGCGCGAGGCTCGCCTGATCGAAGTCGGCCGCGATCATCGGGATGAGGGGAAGCGCGAGCGCGCGGTCGATCGTCGACCAGAAGATCGCGAACGGGAGGACGAGCCCCGGCCCGAGCACCCCGACCGTCCGGGGGGAGGTCTTCACCGCGTCAGGCCCGACCCTCGAGCTTGTCCGCGAGGTAGTCCCAGTCGCGCGCGAAGCGGTAGGCGTGACGCGACGGCATCTGCGGCGCCTGCGTCTCGAGCCAGGTCACCTCGGCGCCCGTCGCCGCGAACGAGTGCACGCACCCCACGCCCGCCCACGCGAAGTCGCCGGGGCCGAGGAGCACCTCTTCGCCGTCGAAGGTCGCGAGCACCTCGCCGTCGGTCACGAGGTACGCCTCCTCGAGCGGGTGGTCGTGCGGACCGGCCTTGCCGTCCGGCTCGTACTGGACCATGAACATCGTGCCGAGCGTCGCGCCGAGGTCGGAGTCGACCATCATCTTGAGCGAGATCCCGCTGTACACGAGGAGCGCCGTTCGCATGCTCGCCGAGACGGCGAGCAGCTCCTGCGACTGGCGACCGGGGTTCATGTGCTCGGCCGTGATGTTGCCGAAGGACCGGGTCCGAGGATCGCGGGTGTCGACGCGCACGGGCGGGACCTCGGGGAGTTCGGCGACCCGGTACGTGTCGCTGCCATGGCGTTCTCGAGCCGGCGGGGTCAGCAGGTCAGCCCAGGCCGCGCCCCTGTCCGCGAGCGCGGTCCAGCGGTGCGGAACGCCGATCGGGATGATGCCGTAGTCGCCCGCGACGAGGTGCACGGTCGCCTCGGGCGTCGCGAGCACGACCTCCCCCTCGATGACGTGGAAGCTCTCCTCGAAGGAGTGCACGTGCGTCGCGCTCGCGCCGCCCGCCTCGATTCGGGTCACGCCGAACTCGGTGTGCGCGGCGCCGTCCTCGTCGCCGACCGCGCGCCAGCGGGTGATGCCGACGGCGCCGGGGATGAGCGGGCCGGGCGGCAGGTACTCCGCGTCGGCGCCGCGACGGATCACGTATCCAGCCATGCCAGCCTCGTCTCGCGTTGTTCAGCAGGAGCGAACGCGAGTCAATCCGAAGGATCGGCGAGAGTCAACTCGGAGCGGGGCCCGTCGAGCCGCGGACGATGAGGGAGACCGGCAGCCGGACGGTGATCGGCTCCTGGACGCCCGAGGAGATCCCCTCGAGCAGGATCCGCGCCGCCTCCGCGCCCATCTCGTGCGTCGGCACGCGCACGGTCGTCAGCGGCGGCCAGAAATCCTCGGCGAACGTGATGTCGTTGAACCCGACGACCGAGACATCGCCCGGGCACGACAGCCCGTGGACGCGCAGCGAGCGCAGCACGCCGAGGGCGATGAGATCGTTGCTCGCGCTGACCGCCGTCGGCCGTACCTGGCGCTCCGTCAGCACGACGTCCATCGCGCGCTGACCCGCCTCGACGGTGAGCGCCGAGGCCTCGATGACGTCCGCGACGACGCCGCGGATCGAGCGGCACGCCTCGACGAACGCCATGGTGCGGGTCGCGCTCGTCGACAGCTCGGGCGGGCCCGCGATGTGCAGCAGGCGGCGGTGGCCGAGCTCGGTGAGGTGGGCGACCGAGGCGGCGACCCCGCTCGCGTCGTTGCCGGTCACGAGCGGATACGGGACTGCGCCGCCGTCGCGGTTGACCATGACCGCCTTGACGCCCGCGGCGTAGACCTCGGCGAGCGCCGACTGGTGCTGCTGCTGCCCCGAGGCGACGATGAGGCCGTCGACGCGACGGCCGAGCAGCGACTCGAACGCGGTGCGTTCGATCGCCTCCGAGCTGTCGGTATTGGCGAGGAGGACCGTGTAGCCGCGCGGCTGGAGGAAGTTCTCGATGCCGCGCACGATGGGCGGGAAGAACGGGTTCGTGAGGTCGGGGATGACGACGCCAATCGTCGTGGAGCTGCTCGTGCGCAGACCCCGGGCCATCGCGTTCGGCACATAGCCGAGCTCGGCCGCCGCGCGCTCCACCCGCTCGACCGTCGCGGCGCTCACCTGGTGCCGGGTCGTCGCGCCGAGGGCGCGCGAGACCGTCGCCTTGTGCACGTTCGCGAGCCGCGCGACGTCATCGATCGTCGCGCGCCGCACCCCGTCGATCGCCATCGTCCGCCCCCGGTCCGCTCAGGAACGAGATCGTAGCCGTGCGACCTCGTACAGCGCGACGCTTGCCGCGACGCCCGCGTTGAGCGATTCGGTCGCGGCGCTGATCGGGATCGAGACGATCGCGTCGCACGCCTCCGTGACGATGCGCGAGAGGCCCTTGCCCTCGCTACCGACGACGACGACGAGGGGCTGCTGCGCGAGGTCGAGATCGTGCAGCGACACGTCGCCCCCGCCATCGAGGCCGAGCACGAAGACGCCGCGCGACTTGAACGCGTTGAGCGTCTGCGTGAGGTTAGAGGCCATCGCGACGGGCAGGCGCGCGGCGGCCCCCGCGGACGTCTTCCATGCCGCCGCGGTCATACCGGCAGCGCGGCGCTGCGGGACGATGACGCCCTGGCCGCCGAACGCCGCAGTCGAGCGGACGATCGCGCCGAGGTTGCGGGGGTCGGTCACGCCGTCGAGCGCGACGAGGAGCGGCGTCTGGCCGCGCCCCAGGATCTCGTCGAGCAGGTCGAGCGGGTGCGCGTAGTCATAGGGCGGGACCTTGAGCGCGACGCCCTGGTGCACCGTGCCGACGTCCGTCATCCGGTCGAGCTCCTGGCGGGTCACCTCCACGATCGGGAGGTTGCGGCCGTTCGCGCTCGCGATGATCTGCTTGACGCGATCGTCGAACTCGATGCGCTGCGCGAGGTAGAGCGTGTGCGCGGGGATCTTCGCCGCGAAGGCCTCGAGCACCGAGTTGCGGCCCGTCACGAGCTCCGCCTGGGCCTCGGTCTTGGCCGGGCGGCGGCGAGCCTGCTCGCGCTCGGTGAAGGCCTTCTCGGCGATCGTCGCATCGGGCGCCCCCTTCGCGGTGCGCCCCCTGCCGACGGCCTTGCCGACCGCGGCCGCGTTGCGCTCTGCCTGCGCCTTGCGCTTCGCGGCGACGTGGTACGGGCGGTCCTCCGCCTTCGGCGTGGGCCCCTTCCCCTCGAGCGCCTGGCGGCCCTGACCGCCCGAGCCCATCTTGCGCGAGCTCTTCTTCCCGGCCGCGCCCGGCCGTCCCGGCTTCGTCATGTCAGGCTCCAATGCGTCTCGTCCTGGGCGTCCTCGATCGTGATGCCCGCGGCCGCCAGGACGTCGCGGATCTCGTCGGCGGCGGCGAAGTCGCGCCTCGCGCGGGCCTCAGCACGGCGCTCGATGAGCCGCCCGACGAGCGCGTCGAGCGCGCCGCCCGCGACGCCGCCGGGCCGGGCGGCCGCGGGCTCGAGCCCGAGCACCGCGAGCATCGACTGCACCTCGCCGCGGGCGCGCGCGGCCGCGGACGGGTCGCCCGCGTCGAGCGCCGCATTGCCCGCGCGAACCGTCTCGTGCAGCACCGCGAGCGCCTGCGGCACCCCGAGGTCGTCGTCCATCGCCTCGACGAACGCGGGCGGGAGCGGCAGGACGGCCGGATGGCCGGGGGCGGCGCTCGTCGCGAGCGCGCGGCCCGATCGCGTCAGGAACGCCTCGATCCTCTCGAGCGCCGCGGCGGCCTCCGCGAGCGAGCCGTCGTGCAGGTCGATCGTCGAGCGGTAGTGCGCGGCGGCGAGCAGGTAGCGCACGACCGCCGGCTCGGCCTGCGCGAGCACGTCGTCGGCGAAGACGGAGTTGCCGAGCGACTTCGACATCTTCTGGCCGTCGACCGTGACGAGGCCGTTGTGCAGCCAGTACGCCGCGAACTCGTCGCCCGCGGCGCTCGACTGCGCGAGCTCGTTCTCGTGGTGCGGGAAGCGCAGGTCGAGACCGCCGCCGTGGATGTCGAAGGCAGGGCCGAGGTAGCGGCGGGCCATGGCCGAGCACTCGATGTGCCAACCGGGCCGGCCGTCTCCCCAGGGAGACGACCAGCTCGCGTTCTGCGCCTCGGTCGGCTTGCGCCCCTTCCACAGCGCGAAGTCGCGGGGGTCGCGCTTGCCGCGCGGGTCGGCATCCTGCGCGTCCTGCATGTCCTCGCGGCGCTGGGACGTCAGGGCGCCGTAGGCGGGCCATGAGGCGGTGTCGAAGTAGACATCGCCCGAGCCGTCGGAGGCCGCGTAGGCGTGTCCGCGCTCGATGAGGCGCGCGATGAGCGACTGCATCTCGGCGATGCTCGCGGTCGCGCGCGGCTCATACGTCGGCGGAAGGATGCCGATCGCGGCATATGCGCTCGTGAACTCGAGTTCGACGCGGTAGGCGAGTGCCCACCAGCGCTCGGGATCGCCCGCCTCGGCCGACGCCGTGAGGATCTTGTCGTCGATGTCGGTGACGTTGCGCACGAAGGTCACGTCAAAGCCGCGGTGCTCGAGCCAGCGGCGCCACAGGTCATAGACGAGCGCGGAGCGCAGGTGCCCGATGTGCGGGGAGGACTGGACGGTCGGGCCGCAGACGTACATCCCGATGCGTCCGGGCACACGGGGCACGAGGTCCACGACCTCGCGGACCTTCGTGTCATAGAGCCGGACCACCACCCGCCAAGCGTAGCCGTCGCGCCCGCTCCGCTCCCGAGGGTGCACGTTCGCACCCAGGGTGCGCGTCGGAGCGTGCACCCTGGGTGCAAACGTGCACCCTCAGCGGGCGGGAGGGCGGGGGTCCGGGGTCACGCGAGGAGCGCGGTCGCGATGGCGCCGATGCCGCGGCCCTCACCCGTGAGGCCGAGCCCGTCGCTCGTCGTCGCTCCGACCGACACGGGCGCACCGACGAGCGCACTCAGCGTCGCCTCGACCTCGGCGCGTCGCGGCGCGAGCCGGGGACGTTCGCCGACGACCTCGACGCTGACGTTGAGCACCCGATATCCGGCCGCGAGAACGCGATCCCGCGCGCGGGGCAGGAACCAGTCGGCATGCGCGCCCGCGGCGGCCGGATCGTCCGTGCCGAACAGCGAGCCGATGTCGCCGAGCCCCGCAGCGCCGAGGAGCGCGTCGACGATCGCGTGCGCGACGACGTCGCCATCCGAATGACCCGCGAGGCCGCGCTCGGTCGCCCACTCCACGCCCCCGAGCCACAGCGGGCCGGCACCCTCCTCGGCGAAGGCGTGCGCGTCCACTCCGACGCCGACGCGGCGAGCGGCCGGCTCGGCGTCAGGACCCAGCAGCTGCCGGGCGCGCTCGAGATCGGCAGCCGTCGTGATCTTGAACGCGAGCTCGTCGCCATCGACCGCGCGCACCGGGACCCCGATCGCTGCGACGAGCGCCGCATCGTCGGTCTCATCGCGCGAGGCCTGGGCGTATGCCCGCTCGAGCACGGCGCGGGGGAACCCCTGCGGCGTCTGCGCCGCGACGAGCTCGCTGCGCGCCGGCGAGCCCGTCACGACGCCGTCGGCGACGCGCTTGATCGTGTCGGCGACGGGCAGCACCGGGATGACGGCATCGCCCGATGCCGCGACCTGGGCTGCGACCCGGTCGAAGAGCGCCGCGGGCGCGAGCGCGCGAGCTGCGTCGTGCACGAGCACGACATCGACGCCGGCCGGCAGGGCCGCGAGGCCGACGGCGACCGAGGCCTGCCGCGTCGAACCGCCCGCGACGATCACGACCGAGTCGATGCGCGGGGACGCGAAGCGCTCGCGCAGGACGAGCCCGGCCTGGCGTTCTGCCGACGCGACATGCGAGGCGGGCACGACCACGACGACCGACCCGACCGACGCCGCATCCGAGACGCGCACGAGCGCGTGGTCGAGGACCGTCCAGTCCGCGAGCCCGACGAACGCCTTCGGGGTACCCGCGCCGAGGCGCGTGCCGCTGCCCGCGGCGACGACGATCACACCGACCGACATGCGGACCCCTCGCCTCGCTTCGCTCGCTCAGGGAACCGCGGGGAGCCGAGGCTAGGAGGCAAGGACCTCGTCGAGCACGACCGAGGCGCGCTCCTCATCCGTCTTCTCCGCGAGCGCGAGCTCCGAGATGAGGATCTGACGGGCCTTCGCGAGCATGCGCTTCTCGCCGGCGGACAGGCCGCGGTCCTGATCGCGGCGCCACAGGTCGCGGACGACCTCCGAGACCTTGATGACATCGCCCGAGGCGAGCTTCTCGAGGTTCGCCTTGTAACGGCGAGACCAGTTCGTCGGCTCCTCGATGAACGGCATGCGCAGCACCTCGAACACCCGGTCGAGGCCCTCCTTGCCGATGACGTCCCGCACGCCGACGAGGTCGACATTCTCCGCGGGCACCTCGATCGTCAGGTCGCCCTGAGCTACATTGAGCTTCAGGTAGACCTTCTCTTCCCCCTTGATGATTCGCTTCTTGATCTCAATGATCGTGGCGGCACCGTGGTGGGGGTAGACGACGGTTTCTCCGACCTCAAACAGCATCGACAGGTCCCTTCTAAGGCAGTCAATCCTACCACCGGCGAGTGGGTAGGCTTGTCGGCGTGAACGCTCGCACGCTCGGCATCCGGATCCTTGCGCCGCTCGGCCTCGTCGGCGCGCTCCTCCTCAGCGGCTGCACCTTCATGGCGCCGACCGCGACGCTCATCCAATACGACCCCGCGGACGGCGTCGGGGCGGACATGGGCGACGTCCTGCTGCGCAACGTGCAGGTCGTGACCAACGAGGACGGGTCACTCGGCAACATCGCGTTCACCGTCATCAACAAGGGCGAGGCGACGCAGCTCAACTACTCCGTCCCGACGCTGACCGGCACGGTCGAGGACTGGATCCCGGTGCCCCCCGGCTCGACGCTCGTCGGCGAGGAGCTGCCGCACCTCATCATCATCGAGGAGCCCGACGCGATCGTCGGCGGCCTGCTCGCGGTCACGTTCCAGGCGGGCGACGGGGACTCCCAGACGCTCATGACGCCCGTGCTCGACAACCAGGGGCGGCCGTACCTCGACCCGCTCGTGCCGTAGGTCTCGAGGTCTCGAGGTCTCGATGCGCCGCTGCGCGGCTACTCGACCCACGGGTGCCGCTGCGCGGCTACTCGACCCACGGGTGCCGCTACGCGGCTACTCGACCCACGGGTGCCGCTACGCGTCGAAGCGGTAGCCGAGGCCCCGCACCGTCACGAGGAGCCTCGGCTCCGACGGCGTCTGCTCGATCTTCGAGCGGATCCGCTTGATGTGCACGTCGAGCGTCTTCGTGTCGCCGAAGTAGTCCGATCCCCACACCCGATCGATGAGCTGCCCGCGCGTGAGCACCCGGCCCGGGTTGCGCAGCAGCATCTCCAGGAGCTCGAACTCCTTGAGCGGCATCGCGATCTCGCGACCGTCGACACTGACCGCGTGCTTGTCGACATCCATCACGACGGGCCCCGCCTGCAGGATCGCCGGGTCATCCTCCGGCTCGACCCGGCGGCGCAGCACCGCCCGGATGCGCGCGAGCAGCTCGCGCGACGAGTACGGCTTCGTGACGTAGTCGTCCGCCCCGAGCTCGAGCCCCACGACGATGTCGACCTCGGAGTCCTTCGCCGTCAGCATGATGATCGGGACCTGCGATCGCGTCCGGATCTCCCGGCACACCTCCGTCCCGGAGATCCCGGGCAGCATGAGGTCGAGCAGGACAAGGTCGAAAGGCTCGCGGTCGAAGCTCGCGATCGCGCTCGCACCGTCGGCGGCGATGAGCGTCTCGTAGCCCTCCCGCGACAGCAGGTACTCGAGCGGCTCGGCGAGGGCCGCCTCGTCCTCGACGATCAGGATTCTCGTCACGCGGTGACTCCTTCCGGTGCGGTGGGCGCGCCCGACGGCTCGATCGCTTCGGCGAGCGGCAGGACGATCGTGAAGGTCGAGCCCTGGCCCGGCTGCGACCACACGCGGACCGAACCGCCGTGGTTGACGACCGCGTGCTTGACGATCGAGAGGCCGAGGCCCGAGCCGCCCGTATTGCGGCTGCGCGCGGGGTCGCTGCGGAAGAAGCGCTCGAAGATGCGCTCCTGCTCCTCCTCCGGGATCCCCGGACCCTGATCGGTCACCGCGATCTCCACCGTCGTCTCGCGCGGCATGATGCCGACGCCGACGCGCGAGCGCTCCGGCGAGTGCTGCACGGCGTTCGCGACGAGATTGGAGACGGCGGCGACGAGCGTCAGGTCGTGGCCGCTGACGACGAGCCCACCCTTGGGCACGCGCGCCGCGATCTCGATGCCCTTCGACTCGGCGGACACGCGATTCTGCTCGATCGCGTTCTGCACGACGCGGTCGAGACGCACCGGCTCGCTCTGCGCGAGCGGGGCGAGGCCCTGGACGCGGGACAGCTCGATGATGTCGCGCGTCATGTCGGCGAGGCGACGGGACTCCTCGGTGAGCCGGTTCGCGAACTGGCGAACGCGATCCGGGTCGTCCGCTGCGAAGTCGATCGCCTCCGCGAGGAGGCTCACGGCACCGATCGGCGTCTTGAGCTCGTGACTGATGTTCGCCACGAAGTCGCGGCGCACCTCGTCGAGGCGCACCGACTCGGAGCGGTCTTCCGCCAGCACGAGGACGTAGCGCGCGCCGACGAGCGACGCGGTGATGCTGAGGTGGCGGACCGTCTCGCCGCGGGCACCGCGGCGCAGCGCCAGCTCCCGCCGGATCGGCTCGCCCTCGGTACGGACCTCGACCGCGATCTCCCGGATGTCCCGGTGGACGCCGCCGTCGAGGAGTCCCGCGTCCTCCGCCGCATCGGAGGCGGCGACGAGGGTGCCCGAGGGGTCGAGCAGCACGGCGGGCGACTCGAGCACGTCGATGACGGCGTCGATCCCGGAGGGCAGCGCGACCGACTGCGCCGCGACCGCGCGCCGGCCGGTGCGGGCGGCGAGGACGAGGACCGTCGCCACGCCGGCGCCGACGACGATTCCCAGCGCCAGAGCGAGGGCGACGAGCCCGGCCGTCTCCATGATGATTAGATTAGGCGCGCCGGATCTGCGACGACCGGTCGTAAGCCGGTGGAGCGAGGAAGTTCACCGTCCGACCACCGGTTGTTCACTTTCGGCGATGAGGATTAGTCGGCCGGCGCCGGGTTGTTCATCCTGCCCGGATCCCGGAGTTCGGAGGTAGGACGTGCGCGAGGTATTCCAGCAGGAGCTGCGCGAGGTGCAGGAACGGCTCGTCGAGATCGCGACGCTCGTCTCCGACTCGATGGCTCGTGCGACGGGTGCGTTCAACGACTCCGACATCGCGCTCGCCGAGCAGGTCATCGCGGGCGACGCGATCATCGACGCCGCGGCGAAGACGCTCGACGAGCTCGCGATCGACATCCTGGCGCGCCAGCAGCCGGTCGCCCGCGACCTGCGCATCGTCGTCAGCGCGCTGCGCATCTCCGCCTCGCTCGAGCGCATGGGCGACATGACGGGCCACATCGCGCAGCTCGCGCGCTACCGCTTCCCCGAGAAGGTCGTGCCGAAGAGCCTGCGACCGACGTTCCGCGAGCTGGGGCGCATCGACACCGAGATCGCGCGGAAACTCGTGTCGCTGCTGCAGACGCAGGACGTGTCGATCGCCGAGCAGATCCGCGACCTCGACGACGAGGTCGACGCGCTCCACCTCGCCGTCTTCGACCGCGTGCTCAGTGAAACCTGGAAGGGTGCCGCCGTCGACACGGTCGACGCGACGCTCGCGAGCCGCTACCACGAGCGCTTCGCCGACCACGCGGTCTCGATCGCGAAGAAGGTCCAGTACCTCTCGACGGGCGAGTGGGTCCCCGCCGACGAGTAGCGGCTACCGCTTGCCCTGGGCGGCGACCGCCGCGGCGCCGGCGGCAGCGGCCTCGGGGTCGAGGTAGTAGGACGGCTTCGTCGGTGTGAAGTCCTCGCCGAGCTCGTAGACGAGCGGGATGCCCGTCGGGATGTTGAGCGCCGCGATGTCCGCGTCCGCGATCCCGTCGAGGTGCTTGACGAGGGCGCGCAGCGAGTTGCCGTGCGCCGTCACGAGCACCGTGCGACCGGCCGCGAGGTCGGGCACGATGTCCGACTCCCAGTACGGCACGAGCCGGTCGATGACGAGCTTGAGGCTCTCGGTGCGCGGCAGGAGCGCGTCCGGGAGGTCCGCGTAGCGCTCGTCGCCGACCTGGCTGAACTCGTCGTCGTCGGCGATCGGCGGCGGCGGCACGTCGAAGCTGCGACGCCAGATCTGGAACTGCTCCTCGCCGTACTCGGCGAGCGTCTGCGCCTTGTCCTTGCCCTGCAGTGCGCCGTAGTGGCGCTCGTTCAGCCGCCAGTCGCGCTTGACGGGGATCCACGCGCGGTCGGCGGTCTCCAGCGCGAGGTTTGCCGTCTGGATCGCGCGGGTCAGCAGCGACGTGTAGAGGATGTCCGGCTTCAGCCCGGACTCCGCGAGCAGCTCGCCGGCCCTGCGGGCCTCGACGACACCGCGTTCGGAGAGTCGCACGTCGACCCAGCCGGTGAAGAGGTTCTTCTGGTTCCACTCGGAGTTGCCGTGGCGCAGCAGGATCAGCGTGCTCATGCCTCCAGCGTAGTTTCCCGCCGAGGTGGCCCGCGCCGCGGGAGTACGCTCGACGCGTGCGGCTCGGAGTGCTCGACATCGGCTCGAACACCGTGAACCTCCTCGTCGTCGACGCCCATTCGGGCGGGCGGCCCGTGACATCGGTCTCCGACCGCAGTGTCGTGCGGCTCATGCGCTTCCTCCAGCCAGGCGGCTCGATCAGCGCGGAGGGCGTCGCGGAGCTCGAGAACGCGATCCGCCGGGCCTGCGCGGTCGTCGCCGACCAGCACGTCGACGCGCTCGTGACGATCGCGACCTCGGCGCTGCGCGACGCGACGAACGGCGCGGAGCTCATCGCGCGGATCGAGGCGATCACCGGGGTGGGCCTGCAGGTGCTGTCGGGGCCGGAGGAGGCGCGCTTCACGTTCCTCGCGATCCGCCGCTGGTTCGGCTGGTCGGCGGGCGAGATCCTCATGATCGATATCGGCGGCGGCTCGCTCGAGATCGCGGCGGGACCCGACGAGGCGCCCGCGGTCGCGCTCTCGCTCCCCTTCGGCGCGGGGCGGCTGACCGTCTCGCACCTGCTCCCCGACGACCCGCCGCGGCCCGAGCGGCTTGCGGCGCTCGCGGAGTTCCTCGACGAGCACCTCGGCACCGCGCGCGACATGATGGCGGGGCGCCCGACGCCCGACCACGTCGTCGGCTCGTCCAAGACGGTGCGCTCGCTCGCGAAGCTCGCGGGCCACGCGGTCCCGGGATGGGCCGGCAACGAGCGGCTCGTGCTCTCGCGCGCGCGGCTCAAGGACTGGATCCCACGGATGGCCGCGATGTCGGCGGAGGCGCGGCAGAACCTGCCCGGCATCACCCCCGAGCGCACCTATCAGATCGTCGGCGGCGCGCTCGTGCTCAGCGCGACGATGAAGGCGCTCGGCGTGAGCGAGCTCGAGGTCTCGCCGTGGGCGCTGCGGGAGGGCGTGCTGCTGCGCTACCTCGACACGTTCGAGTAGCACCCGCCTGGCGGTGCCCTATGCGCAATGCACCGCGAGGGACTGCGCACAAGGCACCGCCAGACGAGAATGGTGCGGTGGCGAAGCCCGTCGGACGTATCACCCGCGGGACGACCGGCACGAACCGGCTGCGACGCTTCGACCGGTGGATCGCCGCCCTGCCGGCCCTCCGGCGTTCTGATGATCCGCTCGTCGTCGACCTCGGCTACGGGGCGTCGGCGACGACGGTGATAGAACTCCATGACCGCCTCGCGCGGGTGCGTCCCGACGTCGAGGTCGTCGGCGTCGAGATCGATCCCGAGCGGGTCGCGGCCGCCGAGCGGACGCTCCGCGAGCTGCCGGACCGCGGGCCGAGTGCGCCGCCGGAGAACCGCGGGCCGAGTGCGCCGCCGGAGAACCGCGGGTCGAGTGCGCCGCCGGAGAACCGCGGGTCGAGTGCGCCGCAGGCGCGTATCGAGACCCCGCCCCGCCGCGTGAGCTTCCGGCTCGGCGGCTTCGAGGCGCCGACTCCCGACCGTCGCGTGCCCGCGATCATCCGCGCCGCGAACGTGCTGCGCCAGTACGACGAGGCCGAGGTGCCCGCGGCGTGGGACCGGATGCTCGCTCGCCTGCAGCCCGGGGGCGCACTCGTCGAGGGCACTTGTTCGGAGAACGGCCGAGTCGGCTCCTGGGTCACGCTCTCGCCCGAGCGCGGTGTCGAGACGCTCACACTCGGCCTGCACCTGCCGTCGCTCGAGGCGCCGTCGATCGTCGCGGAGCGGCTGCCGAAGGCGCTCATCCACCGCAACGTGCCGGGCGAGCCGATCCACGCCTTCCTCTCCGACCTCGACCGGGCGTGGGCGAGCGCCGCACCGCTGTCGGTCTACGGTCCCACCCAGCGCTGGATCGCAACCGCGGACGCGGTGCGCGAGCGCTGGCCCGTCGTCGGAGGCCGCACCCGCTGGCGTCTCGGCGAGCTCACGGTCGCATGGGACGCCGTCAGGCCCCAGCCCTGAGTGTGCACTTCCGCGGCCCGGATGCCGCATTTCTGCCCCGAAAGTGCACAGTCGATGTCCTGGGAGCGGAGCAGACTGGGATGATGCAGCAGGACGGACATGTCGCTGACTCCCACGAGGTCATCCGCGTGATCGGCGCCCGGGAACACAATCTGAAGGGCGTCGACGTCGCGATACCCAAGCGACGCCTGACGGTCTTCACCGGGGTGAGCGGCTCGGGCAAGTCCTCGCTCGTCTTCGGCACGATCGCGACCGAGTCGCAGCGCCTCATCAACGAGACGTATCCGACGTTCGTGCAGCAGTTCATGGGGCAGCTGGGCAGGCCCGACGTCGATGCGCTGGAAAACATCAGCCCCGCGATCATCGTCGACCAGGAGCGGATGGGGGCGAACGCCAGGTCGACGGTCGGCACGGCGACCGACGCGCACGCGATGTTGCGGGTCCTGTTCAGCCGCATCGGCGAGCCGCACGTCGGCTCCCCCCAGGCCTTCTCGTTCAACGTGCCGTCCGTCAAGGGCGCAGGCGCCGTGACCTTCGCGAAGGGCGGCAAGCAGGTGAAGGAGCGCCGCTCGTTCGAGATCACGGGCGGCATGTGCCCGCGCTGCGAGGGGCTCGGCGAGGCGAGTGAAATCGACCTCGACGAGCTCTTCGATCGGGAGAAGTCGCTCGCGGACGGGGCGATCACGATCCCCGGGTACAACGTCGACGGCTGGATGGTGCGCGGCTTCACCGAGTCGGGATTCCTCGACCCCGACAAGCCCATCAAGGACTACACCGGGCAGGAGCTCGCCGACTTCCTCTACAAGGAGCCTACGAAGATCAAGATGCAGGGCATCAACGTGACCTACGAGGGTCTCGTCCCCAAGATCACGAAGTCGATGCTGCAGAAGGACCGCGACTCGCTCCAGGCGCACATCCGCGCCTTCGTCGATCGCGCCGTCAAGTTCACGGCCTGCCCGGAGTGCGACGGCACCCGGCTCAACGAAGGCGCGCGCTCCTCGAAGATCCACGGCACGAGCATCGCCGACGCGGCCGCGATGCAGATCTCCGACCTCGCCGCCTGGCTCGAGACGGTCGACGATCCCGAGGTCGCGCCGCTCATCTCGAGCCTCCGCCAGACGATCGGCTCGTTCATCGAGATCGGGCTCGGCTACCTCTCGCTCGACCGCGCCTCGGGCACGCTCTCGGGCGGCGAGGCGCAGCGCACCAAGATGATCCGCCACCTCGGCTCGGCGCTCACCGACGTGACCTATGTCTTCGACGAGCCGACGGCGGGACTGCACCCGCACGACATCGAGCGGATGAACGGGCTGCTGCTCCGGCTGCGCGACAAGGGCAACACCGTGCTCGTCGTCGAGCACAAGCCCGAGGTCATCGAGATCGCCGACCACGTCATCGACCTCGGGCCCGGCGCCGGACGCGCGGGCGGGGAGATCACGTTCGTCGGCGACGTCGCGGGCCTGCGCGCCTCCGACACGGTGACGGGCCGCCACCTCGACCACCGGGCGCGCCTCAAGCCGACGACGCGCACGCCGGACGGCGCGATCGAGATCCGCGGCGCGACCCAGCACAACCTCAAGGACGTCGATGTCGACGTCCCGCTTGGCGTGCTCACCGTCGTGACCGGCGTCGCGGGCTCCGGCAAGTCGTCGCTCATCCACGGCAATGTGCCCGCGCACGGGGACGTCATCGTCGTCGACCAGTCGGCGATCAAGGGCTCGCGCCGCAGCAGCCCCGCGACGTACGCGGGACTGCTCGACGTCATCCGCAGCGCGTTCGCGAAAGCGAACGGGGTCAAGCCGGCGCTGTTCAGCGCGAACTCGGAGGGCGCCTGCGTCGCGTGCAAAGGGCTCGGCGTCATCATCACGAGCCTCGGCTTCACGCAGAGCGTCGAGACGCGCTGCGAGACGTGCGACGGGACCGGTTTCAGCGACGCGGTGCTCGAGTACGAGCTCGACGGGAAGAACATCCACGAGGTGCTGTCGATGTCGGCGGCCGAGGCGGCGGAGTTCTTCCCCAGGGGGCCAGCCCACACGACCCTGGCCCGGATGATCGATGTCGGGCTCGGGTACATCACGCTCGGTCAGGCGCTGGGCACGCTGTCAGGAGGAGAACGCCAGCGCCTCAAGCTCGCGATCTCGATGGCGAAGCAGGGCTCGGTCTACGTCCTCGACGAGCCGACGACCGGCCTGCACCTCGCCGACGTCGACAACCTGCTCGCGATGCTCGACCGCCTCGTCGACGCGGGCAACAGCGTCATCGTGATCGAGCACCACCAGGCGGTCATGGCGCACGCCGACTGGATCATCGACCTCGGCCCGGGCGCGGGTCACGACGGCGGCACGATCGTCTTCGAGGGCACACCCGCGGAGCTCGTCGCGCGCGGTGAGACGCTCACCGCGCGGCACCTGCGCGACTACATCGGCGCTTAGGGTCGCGGTGCCGGCGGGCAGGCGTCAGGCGCCGCCGGGCGGCTCGATGAGGAGCGCCGCGCGCTCGGCGAGGTAGGCGGCGAGGTCGGGCACGCCGGGATCCTGCGGATCGACGGGTCGCGCGTCGAACGCGACCGTCTCGCCCTCGCGGTACCCGCCGCGGCGCGCAGCGAGCGCGAGCTGGTGGTGCTCGGTGATCGAGGCGGCGACGACGCTGCGCCGACGGTCGGTGCCGGCGACGCGCACGACGCGGCCCGTGCGCAGCAGTTCCCCCTCGGGCGTCAACAGGAACTGTCCGAGCCGCCAGACGCGTCCGCGCGGCACCATCCGCGGCGATCGCGGAATGAAGCCGAGCGCCCGCGACGCGGGCAAGTAGTCCGCGAGCGCCTCGTCGCGCGCCCCGGCGGCGGCGAGGCGCTGCGCGAGCTCCGCTAGAAGTCCCAGTCCTCGTCCTCGGTGTTGACGGCCTTGCCGATGACGTACGAGGAGCCCGACCCGGAGAAGAAGTCGTGGTTCTCGTCGGCGTTCGGGGAGAGCGCGGAGAGGATGGCCGGGTTCACGTCCGTCACGGTCTTCGGGAACATCGGCTCGTAGCCGAGGTTCATGAGCGCCTTGTTCGCGTTGTAATGGAGGAACTTCTTGACATCCTCGGTGAGCCCGACCTCGTCGTAGAGGTCGGCCGTGTACTGCACCTCGTTGTCGTAGAGCTCGTACAGCAGCGAGAACGTGTAGTCCTTGATCTCGTCCTTCGCGGCATCGTCGAGGAGCTCGACGCCCTTCTGGAACTTGTAGCCGATGTAGTACCCGTGCACCGCCTCGTCGCGGATGATGAGGCGGATGAGGTCGGCCGTGTTGGTCAGCTTCGCCCGGGAGCTCCAGTACATCGGCAGGTAGAAGCCGCTGTAGAAGAGGAAGGACTCCAGCAGCGTCGAGGCGACCTTCCGCTTGAGGGGCTCGTCGCCGCGGTAGTACTCCATGATGATCGAGGCCTTCTTCTGAAGGTTCTCGTTCTCCACCGACCAGCGGAAGGCGTCGTCGATCTCGGCCGTCGACGCGAGCGTCGAGAAGATCGACGAGTACGACTTCGCGTGGACCGACTCCATGAACGCGATGTTGGTGTACACCGCCTCCTCGTGCGGCGTGATCGCGTCGGGGATGAGCGCGACCGCGCCGACGGTGCCCTGGACGGTGTCCAGGAGCGTCAGGCCCGTGAAGACGCGCATCGTCAGGAGCTGCTCGGCGGGGGTGAGGGTCGCCCACGACTGGATGTCGTTGGACAGCGGCACCTTCTCCGGCAGCCAGAAGTTGCCGGTCAGGCGGTTCCACACCTCGAGGTCCTTCTCGTCCTGGATGCGGTTCCAGTTGATCGCCTGCACCTCGGTGAGGAGCTTCACTGCTTCAGTCATCGTCGTTCTTTCTATTGGTCTCGATACGCGCTGCGCGCTGCTCGACCCGCGGGTGCGGGGTCAGAGCATGCAGGAGACGCACTCGGACATGTCGGTGCCCTCGAGCGCGAGCTGGCGCAGCCGGATGTAGTAGATCGTCTTGATGCCCTTCTTCCAGGCGTAGATCTGCGCGCGGTTGATGTCGCGCGTCGTCGCCGTGTCCTTGAAGAAGAGCGTCAGCGAGAGGCCCTGGTCGACGTGCTCGGTCGCGGCCGCGTAGACGTCGATGATCTTCTCGTAGCCGATCTCGTACGCGTCCTCGTAGTACTCGAGGTTGTCGTTCGTCATGAAGGGCGCCGGGTAGTAGACCCGCCCGAGCTTGCCCTCCTTGCGGATCTCGATCTTCGACGCGATCGGGTGGATCGACGACGTCGAGTTGTTGATGTAGGAGATCGAGCCGGTCGGCGGCACCGCCTGGAGGTTCTGGTTGTAGATGCCGTCCCGCATGACCGCCTCGCGCAGCTGCGCCCAGTCGTCCCGGGTGGGCAGCTCGATGCCGGCCTTCGCGAAGAGCTCCTTCGCCTTCTCCGTCGTCGGGAGCCAGTCGCGCGTGACGTACTTGTCGAAGAACGAGCCGTCCGCGTACGTCGACCGCTCGAAGCCGTCGAAGGTCGCGCCGCGCTCGATCGCGAGCTTGTTCGACGCCTTGAGCGCGTAGTGCAGCACGGCCGCGAAGTACGCCGAGGTGAAGTCGATCGACTCCTCGGAGCCGTAGTGGACGTGCTCGCGCGCGAGATAGCCGTGCAGGTTCATCTGCCCGAGGCCGATCGCGTGCGACTTGTCGTTGCCGACCTCGACGCTGCGGACCGCCGAGATGTGCGACTGCTCCGACACCGCGTTCAGTCCCCGGATCGCGACCTCGACGGTGCGCTCGAGGTTGCCGCCGTCCATCGCGAGCGCGATGTTCATCGAGCCGAGGTTGCAGGAGATGTCCTTGCCGATCTCCTTGTAGCCGAGGTCCTCGGTGTAGGTCGTCGGGGTGTTGACCTGGAGGATCTCGGAGCACAGGTTCGACATGTTGATCCGGCCGTCGATCGGGTTCGCCTTGTTGACGGTGTCCTCGAACACCATGTACGGGTAGCCCGACTCGAACTGGATCTCGGCGAGCGTCTGGAAGAACTTCCGGGCGCTCAGCTTCGTCTTCTTGATGCGCGGGTCGTCGACCATCTCCTGGTACTTCTCGGAGACCGAGATGTCGCCGAACGGCACCCCGTAGACGCGCTCGACGTCGTAGGGGGAGAAGAGGTACATGTCCTCGTTGTTCTTCGCGAGCTCGAATGTCACGTCAGGGATCACGACGCCGAGCGAGAGCGTCTTGATGCGGATCTTCTCGTCCGCGTTCTCCCGCTTGGTGTCGAGGAACTTCATGATGTCGGGGTGGTGCGCGTGGAGGTACACGGCGCCGGCGCCCTGGCGGGCCCCGAGCTGGTTCGCGTAGGAGAAGGAGTCTTCCAGCAGCTTCATGACGGGGATGACTCCGGAAGACTGCCCCTCGATCTGCTTGATCGGCGCGCCCGACTCGCGGATGTTGGACAGCAGCAGCGCGACGCCGCCGCCGCGCTTGGACAGCTGGAGCGAGGAGTTGATGCCGCGAGCGATCGACTCCATGTTGTCCTCGACGCGCAGCAGGAAGCAGGAGACGAGCTCGCCGCGCTGCGCCTTGCCGGCGTTGAGGAACGTCGGGGTGGCGGGCTGGAACCGGCCCGAGATGATCTCGTCGACCATCTCCATCGCGACCTGCTCGTCGCCGTCGGCGAGCGCGAGCGCGGTCATGACGACACGGTCCTCGAAGCGCTCGAGGTAGCGCGAGCCGTCGAAGGTCTTGAGCGTGTAGGACGTGTAGTACTTGAAGGCCCCGAGGAAGGTCGGGAAGCGGAACTTCTTCGAGTACGCAAACGCGTCGAGGCGCGTGACGAAGTCGAAGGAGTACTTGTCGAGCACCGCCTGCTCGTAATAGCCCTTCTCGACGAGGTAGTCGAGCTTCTCGCGCAGCGAGTGGAAGAAGACCGTGTTCTGGTTGACGTGCTGGAGGAAGTACTCCCGCGCCGCCTCGCGATCCTTGTCGAACTGGATCTTCCCGTCGGGACCGTAGAGGTTCAGCATCGCGTTGAGCGAGTGATAGTCCATCGCGGGGCGGGGGACCTCGATCACCGCGCTGTTCAGTGCCGTGCCAAGAACAGATGTCATTGCCAGAACCGCTCCAATCCTTCCGCGACGGCTTCCACGTCGTCCTGCGTTCCGAAGACTTCGAATCGATAGAGGCAGGGCACCCCGGTCTTCGCGGCGATGATGTCGCCGGCGAGCCCGAATGCCTTGCCGAAGTTGGTGTTGCCGCCGACCACCACGCCCCGGATCAGCGCCCGGTTGTCCGGGTCGTTGAGGAACTTGATGACCTGCTTGGGTACTGCGCCCGGTCCGTCGCCCGCGCCGTAGGTCGGGAGGACCAGGACGTAGGGCCGGGTGGCCTTGAGGGGCCGTTCGTTGCTGTGGAGGGGGATCTCGCCCGCGGGCCCCTCGCTCCGATACGCCTGGAGCTTCTTGACGAAGCGCTTGGTGTTGCCGGAGACGGAGGAGAAGTAGATGAGATCAGCCGCAGTGGTGATCGCACCGAGTTGCGGCTCGGCGATCGCTGTCGACATGTCCCATCACTTCCTCAGGAGGCGAGCTTGGTGGCGAGCTCGTCGATCTTGTCGGGGCGGAAGCCCGACCAGTGCTCGTCGTCGGCGATGACGACGGGCGCCTGCAGGTAGCCGAGGTCCTTGACGGCCTGGAGGGCCTTGTCGTCGACGGAGACGTCGAAGATCTCGAACTCGATGCCCTTCGCGTTGAGGGCGCGATAGGTCGCGGTGCACTGAACACACGACGGCTTCGTGTAGACGGTGACGGTCATTTGCCAGCCTCCTGTCGGCCTTCTTGACTAGGGGCTCTGATACTACATCTGGGGTCCGACATCGCTCAGAGGCACAACATGCTGTGGTTGTGAGTAATACAACGCGGAACTACACAGCTGTCATTCCCGGCGCCCGCCACCCCCCTGCGATCAGCCATTTTCCGGTGTCCGCACAGCATTCCGTTATGGACAGACCTGTGGACAAGATGTCGAAACGACTTTCGGCGCGGCGTGTCGCCCGGCGTGTCGGCGCGGGCCTCAGGACCGGCCCAGGCGCAGCGCCCAGCCGCCCGCCCAGCGCCCGCCCGGCTCGAGCCGCACGAGCCCCTCGCCCGAGCGCAGCGCATCCGGCGGCGCCGTCATCGGCTCGAGCGCGACCGCGAGCCGCGACGACCCGTCGGCCGCGGGGAACGCGGTCGGCGTGAAGACCTGCAGATAGCGCCACGCGAGGTCCTGGTGGAGCGCGAGCCGCAGCCCCGACGCGGGGTCCTCCAGGCGCGCCACCTCGCCGCCCGGCCGGTGCCGGACACCGCCGAACGCCGTGTCGAGCCGCCCCGCCACATCGCCGACGCGCACCCCCGCGCGCAGGTCGTAGACGGTGTCAACCACCGGGCGCTCCCCGATCGGCAGCAGCCGCGCATCCCTCTCGAAGCGCGTCGACGCGTGCACCGTGAGCCGCAGGTCCTCGACCGGCGCATCCCCGATGCGCAGGAACGGGTGCGCGCCGAGCGCGTACGGCGTCGCGAACGACGAGAGGTTGACCGCGCCGTGCCGCACGCGCAGGCCATCGGGGAGCGCCCGATACTCCACCCAGGTGTCCACGAGCGCGGGCCAGCCCGGCTGCGGCGGGATGACGGCGCCGAGCAGCACCGAGTCCTCCGTGCGCTCGCGGACGTCGTAGTCGGCGTAGCGCAGGAGCCCGTGAATCGCGTTCTGCCGATCCGGCTCCGTGATGACGAGCTGCTGCTCCTCGCCGTCGAGCACCCAGCGCCCGTCGCCGACGCGGTTCGGCCAGGGCGACAGCACGATGCCGCTCGCGAATCGCGGGGCCGCGGCCGCGGGCGTCGGCTCGCTCGCCGCGACGCCGTCGATCACGAGCGAGCGCAGCACGGCGGCGACCGTCCCGATGACCGCGCGCGTCCTGCCCGCGGCGATCTCGATCGGACGACCGGTCGGCAGGATCACGGCACGAGCCTATCCGCGGCCGGCGACGCGCCGACCGGCGTCTGCCATACTCGTCGGACCACTCACAACGGATCGTCCGGCACGTACCTGCCGGTGAATGGAGCAGATGACCCATGGCTACTGTCACCTTCGACAAGGCCTCCCGGATCTATCCCGGGACCCCCCGCCCAGCGGTCGACGCGATCGACCTCGAGATCGCCGACGGCGAGTTCCTCGTCCTCGTCGGGCCATCCGGCTGCGGCAAGTCGACGACGCTGCGCATGCTCGCCGGCCTCGAAGAGGTCGACAGCGGACGCATCCTCATCGGGGACAACGACGTCACCGACGTCCCGCCGAAGGACCGGGACATCGCGATGGTGTTCCAGAACTATGCGCTCTACCCGCACATGACCGTCGCCGAGAATATGGGCTTCGCGCTCAAGATCGCGGGCGTCGGCAAGGACGAGCGCGCCGCCCGCGTCCTCGAGGCCGCGAAGCTCCTCGACCTCGAGCCCTACCTCGACCGCAAGCCCAAGGCGCTCTCCGGCGGCCAGCGCCAGCGGGTCGCCATGGGCCGGGCCATCGTGCGCAACCCCCAGGTCTTCCTCATGGACGAGCCGCTGTCCAACCTCGACGCGAAGCTGCGCGTGCAGACCCGCACGCAGATCGCGCAGCTGCAGCGTCGCCTCGGCGTCACGACCGTGTACGTCACCCACGACCAGACCGAGGCCCTGACCATGGGCGACCGGATCGCCGTCCTCAAGGACGGCGTGCTCCAGCAGGTCGGCACGCCGCGCGAGCTCTACGAGACGCCGCGCAACGTCTTCGTCGCCGGGTTCATCGGCTCCCCCGCGATGAACCTGTGGAACGAGGACGGCGTCACGCTCGGCGTGCGGCCGGAAGACCTGCTCGTGACCCCCAGCGGCGAAGGGCTCGAGGTCGAGGTCGAGATCGTCGAAGAGCTCGGCGCCGACGGCTACCTCTACGGCCGCGCCGACGTCGCGGGCGAGCGCGTCGACATCGTCGCGCGCGTCGACGGTCGGACCCACCCGAACGCCGGCGAGCGGGTCGTCGTCTCCCCGAAGCCCGGTCACATCCACCGCTTCGACGTCACGACCGGCGAGCGCCTGGCGAGTTGAGTCTGCGGGCGCCGCGGGGTCGCGTTCTACCGCTCGAATCCGCGTCTGGCGGTGCCGTATGCGCGATGCGGTCGCGCGGATTGCGCACACGGCACCGCCAGACGGGGTCAGGGCGCGCGAGAATGGTCGGGTGAGCGAGGAGGGCGTCGGCGCGCGAGTGCGGCGCGCCCGCCTCGACCAGGGGCGCAGCCTCCGGAGCTTCGCGGCCGCCGTCGACGTATCCCCCGGCCTCATCTCGCAGATCGAGAACGGCCGGGCGCAGCCCTCGATGGCGACGCTGTTCTCGATCGTGAGCGAGCTCGGCATCGGCTACGACGAGCTGCTCGGCACGGCCCACATGACCGACGGCGCAACGCCTGATCCCAGCGTCGCATACCAGCGCGCCGCCGACGCCCCCGTGCTCGAGCTCGGCAACGGCGTGCGATGGCAGCGCCTCGCCACCGGCGGTGGTGCCTCACCCGACGCGATCCTCGTCCGCTACGCACCCGGCGCGTACACGTCCTCCGAGGGCACCGAAATGAGCCACGAGGGCATGGAGCTCGTCGTCCTCCTCGAGGGCCGGCTCACGCTGCAGCTCGACGGCACCCGCCACGAGCTCGAGCCCGGGGACTCGATCCGCTTCAACGCCGCGCGCCCGCACGTCTACCGCAACGAGGGCGAGGCCGAGGCCCGGGGGCTGTGGCTCGTCGCCGCCAGCCCCCGCGCCCGTCAGCCGACGCGCGCCGCCGCTCGGAAGAGCAGCGCGTCGAGCACCGCGTCGAGCGCCGCGGCCGATGCCCCCGCGGCGGTCGGCGAGGCCCAGGCGATCACGCCGTCAGGACGCACGAGCACCGCGCCGTCCGCCCCGACGCCGTAGGCCTCCTCGAACGCGCCCGCGGCGGCATCGAGCTCCACCCCCGGCCCGACGCGGTAGCCGGGGATCCGCGCCCCGGCCGCCGCGTCGAGCCATGCGTCACCGCTCGCCCCCGCGAGCAGCACGAACCCGTCACCGAAGACATCGTGGACCGAGGTGCGTCCCGCACCCGAGACCGCGACGTGCGGCGCGCGACCGCCGACCGCGGCGCCCGGCTCGCGCGGGTTCTGCGTCCGGCTGTCGCGGTCGTGCAGCGAGCCGACGCCGCCGGCCGCGTCCGGCGTGCCCGACGCGACGCCCGCCGACGAGTACACGGGTCCGAGCTCGATCGCGACGTCGTCGAGGGTCTCCTGCAGGTCGTCGGTGCCGAGGCTCTGGTCGACGCGCAGCACGTAGCGCGTGTACGCCTGCTCGGCGGTCATCGCCGCCGCGGGGCGGCGCTCCGGATCGTACGTGTCGAGCAGGCCCTCGCCCGCCTTGCCCTGGAGGACCGCGGCGATCTTCCACGCCAGGTTGTGCGCGTCGATGATGCCGGTGTTGCCCCCGAAGCCGCCCGTGGGCGGCATGACGTGGACGGCGTCGCCGATGAGGAAGACGCGGCGGTCGCGGAAGCGCTCGGCCCAGCCGGACTCGGCCGCCCAGCGCTGGACGCTGTCGATCTCGATCGGCAGCTCCTCGCCCACGCCGAGCGCCGTGCGCACGAACTGCGTGCACAACGCCAGGTCGTCGGCGGTCGCCCCAATGTCGGCGATCGGCTGGCCGTCGGCGTCGAGTGCTTTGAAGACGGCGAGGAAGCCCGAGTCCTTCGCGAAGGAGAAGCGGAAGAACGCGAGGAGGTCGGGGTGGTTGACGTAGGTGACGGAGAGGTTGCGCTCCCCGATGAGCTCGCTCACGTCGGCCTTGAAATAGATGGTGATGCAGTCGCTGAACTTGCCGCGGCCGAGCATGCCGATGCCGAGCTGCTCGCGGGTCGCGCTGTGGGCGCCGTCGGCGGCGATGAGGTACTGCGCCCGCACGAGCGTCTCCTCACCGGTGTCGCGGTCGCGGACGACGGCCCGTACGCCGGTGTCGTCCTGCGAGAACTCGACGACCTCGGCCGCGAAGCGGTGCTCGGCGCCGAGCGCGGCGGCGCGCTCGCGCAGGATCGGCTCGAGCCCGATCTGCGTGATGAAGAGCCGCGGGGCGGGGCTGAGGTGCTCGACGCCCTCGTTGACGTTCTCCTGGAAGTAGACGAGCTCCTTGCCGCCGAGCGACTCGACCGCCATGATCGCGCCGTTCTGGAGGAACTCGCGTTCTGCCGCTCGCTCGACCTCCTCGAGGACGCCGAGCTCGCGGAAGATCTCGGTCGTGCGCTGGTGGAACATCGCCGCGCGCGGGTGGATGGCGGTGCCGCGGTGACGCTCGACGACGAGATTGGGAACGCCATGTGCGGCGAGCGCGACGGACGCGCTCAGGCCGACGAGGCTCCCGCCGACGATCAGGACCGGGACGTCGATCTCCTTCACCAGTACCTCCTCGTACCGTTTCGATGCGAACAGCGGGATCAGGCGATCGGTGCCGCTGCACACCCTGTTTAATCACACTAAACAGTGCTCGTTCCGAGTATGGGCACGCGGCCCAGCCCTGTCAAGGCTCGTCGGCCGCTCAGATCGCGCGCAGCGCCGCCTGCGCCTCGGGCAGCGACATGCCCGTCGCGACGAGGAGATCGACCACGAGCGGCCGCAGCTGCACGACGACCGCGGAACGGCTCGCGTCGCCCTCCGGCACCAGCGTGAGCGGATCGAGCTGCTTCGCGAGATCGAGCAGCACGCTGCGCGCCGCCCCCGTCAGGAGCAGATCCTCCAGCTCCTGACCCAGCAGATCGATCGCCTGACCCACCTGCTCGACGAGCCTCGCGAGCACCACGTCGCGCAAGCCCCCGCGCACCAGATGCTCGCAGCGCCGGGCGACGAGTCGCAGATGGCGCACCGCGAGATCCGCGCCGTGCAGCGCCCGCGCCTGGCGGTCGAGCTCCGGCAGCCGCGGCCGCAGGAACGGCGAGAGGCGTGCGACCGAGCGCGCCGTCTCGACCGACTGCGACCAGGCGTCGAGCAGCGGCTGCGTGCGACCGAGCCGGCCCACGCCGAGCTCGGCGGCGCCGACGTCGCCGTGCCGCAGCCCCTCGGCGACGCTCGCGACGGCCTGCGAGAGCACCGAGTAGAGCGCGCGCCCGTCGCGCAGGCTCGCTCGCCGCGGATCGCGCGGGATGAGGACCGTCATGACGAGCGCGACGACACCGCCGACGAGGGCATCGATCGCACGGAACCACGGCGGCGAGCCCGTGAGCGGGATCAGGAGCGTCACCGCGGCCGGCGTCGCGGCGACAACCGCGAACGTCGTATCCGTCGACGCGATGCGCGCGACGATCATGACGACGACGAGCAGCACGCCGAGCTGCCAGATGCCCTGACCGACGAGCATGATGATCGCCGTCGCGATCATCACGCCCAGGAGGATGCCGACGACGCTGCGCAGCACCCGGACCGGCCGCGCGTCACGCGTGAACCCGAGCGACGTGATCGTCACCGTGACCGCGAGGATCGGGTCGGAATGACCGAGCACGAACATCGCGATCGCGTAGGAGGCGAGCACCGCGGCGACGATCTGGCCGATCGCCGGGAGCGAGAACCACACCCGCCGGCTCATCGCCCGCACGTTCATCGTCCGCGCGACGCGCCGCTCGAGACGGCGCAACCCCTCCAGATCCGGGGTCAGGGGCCCGGTCGTCCCCGGCCCGAGGTCGCTCAACGCCGGACCGCGCCGAGCCTCGGGATGCGCGGCACGTTGGCCGTCGCCCCCGCGTCCGGTGGCACCACGATCTCCTGTGCGGCCGCGAGGCGTGCGGTCACCGCTTCGTCCGCGCCGCGACGGGCGAGGACCTCGACCGCGGCGCCCGGGTCGGTCGAGCGCTTGAGGACCGCGAGCGCGATCGGCCCAAGCTCCCAGTGGTTCGCACCCGAGGTCACGTGTCCGACGATCTCGTCCGTGCCGGCGAGCACGACGTCGTCGCCGTGCTCGGGCAGCTCATGGTCGGAGCCGTCGACGTGGAGGAAGACGAGCCGCCGCGGCGGACGGCCGAGGTTGTGCACCTTCGCGACCGTCTCCTGACCGCGGTAGCAGCCCTTGTCGAGGTGGACGGCGGAGCGCAGCCAGTCGAGCTCGTGCGGGATCGAGCGCTCGTCGACCTCGCGGGAGAACGCCGGTCGCCAGGCGGCGATGCGCAGCGCCTCGGCAGCGGCGGCGGGAACGGTCGCGCCGAGCTCGGGGAGACGTTCGCGGGGGACGACGGCCTCGGCCCACGACCAATCGGCGGCCGGGTGTGCCGCGACGGTTGCGTACTGCCAGCCGCCGGGTTGGACGTCCGCGCCCCAGGGGTCGTGCCACGTGATGGTAGGGGTCTCGATACGGCGCTCTCCGCCTACTCGACCCGCGGAGCGCTCCGCGGTCGCTGGACCCGCGGGCGGCTCCGCCCCCGCTCCACCCGCGGGACGATAGCCGACGACGGCGACGTCGGCCGTGCGATCCGCGACCTCGACGCGCAGCATGAACCGCATCCGGTCCAGCCACGCCGCGAGCGCGGACGCATCCCCCTCGTCGACGATGAGCCAGGTCGTCTCGCCGTCGTCGACGACGCGCATCGCGTGCTCGATCCGCCCGTTCGGGTCCAGCAGCAGCGTCTCCGCCGAGTCGCCGGGCGCGAGCGTCGCAAGCTGCTGCGACGTGATCGAGTCGAGCCAGCTGAGCCGGTCGGGACCGGTCACCGTGACGACACCGCGTGCTAGCAGGGCGATGGCTTCGCCCGCCGCGAGCGAGCGCTGCTGGTCGAACGGGTTCCCCAAGGCACCGGACGCAGCGGACATCAGTCGACCCTCGCGAGTCGCGCCGACGCGTGCGTGCGCCGGTCCTGGCCGAGCGCCGCCATGTCCCACGCCCACAGCAGGTGGCCGTCGACGAGTCCGTAGAGCCGGGTCGCGGCAGCGTACGGCTTCGCTCCGGCGGTGCGCAGCACCGCGTCGGTCGCCAGGTCGATCCGCGGACCCTTGACCTGGCCGAGGTAGAGCTCGGACACCCCGGTCGGGTGGATGATCGCGGCCTCGATGTCGAAGCCGCCGGCGGCGTTGCGCAGCGTCTCGACCTCGTCCGCGGTCGTGTACGACGGCGCGCCCTCGCCCGGGAGCATCCCCGGACCGGGATCGCCCGCGACCGCGGGGCGGTGCAGCCGCCAGTACCCCGACTCGGCGACGTGCGCGACGGGCGGCTCGTCCTCGGACGTGTCTTCGCGCAGCAACCAGGTCGAGGACGAGTAGTTGAGGTAGGGCAGCCCGTCATGGGAGAACGACACCCGCTGACCGAACTCCGCCGAGCGATGCGTCGGCTCGCCGTCGCCGTCGACCCGGTAGTCGATGACGCCCGAGCCCTCCCACACGCCGACGAGCCAGGACAGCGGACCGAGCTCGGCCGGGATGCTCGTGTCGAGGGAGAACACTGTGCGCGCCTCCTTGGCTCGGGAGGGGATCTAATGCGGTGTCAGTGCTGGCCGCGGAAGAGGTTGACGATCACGACGACCGCCGTGAACGCGATCGCGAGCGACGCGAGGCCGAGGAGGCCGATGAAGAACAGCTCCAGCGCGAACACCATGCACCAAGCCTACCGCGTCCGGCTCGCGGCGCGAGCGGGAGCGGGACGATCGCGTTCAGCCGATGCCGACGGTGAGCAGCAGGACGAGCGAGGCGATCGCGAACACGACGACGACGCCGCACACGGCGACGCTCGCGCGGAGGATGAACCCCTCGGGCTTGCGCGTCGCGACCTGCAGCGCGAGCGCGACGATGACGCCGAGCCCGCACACCAGCGGGATCCAGAGCGTCCACTCGGTCCGCAGCGCCGAGACGGCGATGAGCACGGCGCCGGCGATCGCGAGGATCCAGGCGGGCACGATGCTCCACGTCGCGGTCCCCAGCATGCCGAAATCCTAGCGAGCACGGGCCGAGCCAGGCGGTCCTCTAGACTGACGCGCAGTTTTCTGGAGGTGCTGTGGCCCGGCTCTTGATCCTCACCCCCGCGGTGGAGGCAGAGGCGCTGCCCGCACTCGGACTGCTCGCGCACAACGTGCAGCAGATCCTGTCCACGCCCGCCGCGCTCGTGTCCGCGCCCCCCGCCGACCTCATCCTCGTCGACGCGCGCCAGCAGCTCGCCTCGGCGAAGTCGCTGTGCAAGATCCTCACGACCACGGGGGTCGACGTCCCCCTCATCGCGATCCTGACCGAGGGCGGGCTCACCGCGATCTCCGCCGAGTGGGGGATCGACGACGTCATCCTGCACAACGCCGGCCCTGCCGAGGTCGACGCCCGCATCCGGCTCGCCCTCGGCCGCAAGCCGCAGGAGCAGGCGGCGACGAAGATCCAGACCTCCGGCGTCGTGATCGACGAGGCGAGCTACTCGGCGAAGGTGCGGGGACGGCCGCTCGACCTCACGTTCAAGGAGTTCGAACTGCTGCGCTTCCTCGCCTCGCACCCCTCGCGCGTCTTCACCCGCGAGCAGCTGCTCAGCGAGGTGTGGGGCTACGACTACTTCGGCGGCACCCGCACGGTCGACGTGCACGTGCGGCGGCTGCGCGCGAAGCTCGGCGACCTCGAGTCGCTCATCGGCACGGTCCGCAACGTCGGCTACCGCTTCAACGTCCACGAGGACGAGGAGCCGGCCCCGTCGCCGACCGGGGCTTAGAACGCGATGCCCGAGTCGGTGCAGGCCGGGTTCGGGCCCGCGCGGGGCTGATAGATCGGTCCAGGGCTGAAGATCCGGGCCCGATTCCTCAGCCCGACGATGATTCCTCAGCCCGGACCACGCCTCGCTCACCGATCGCACTGGGCGCGCAGCACTCGTTCATGTCGCGTTCACATCGGGCGCGGCACAATGGTGCGATGGAACCCACGGGCCTCGAAGGCGCGCTCGCCGGCGGGCTCGACGAGTACGAGGCGGACGACGTCGTCGTCGTGCCCGTGAGCGACCTGCCCGACGACCGCTACCTCGACCGCGAGATCTCCTGGCTCCGCTTCAACCAGCGCGTCCTCGAGCTCGCCGAGGACGAGGCGACGCCGCTGCTCGAGCGCGCCAACTTCATGGCGATCTTCGCGAACAACCTCGACGAGTTCTTCATGGTCCGCGTCGCGGGCCTCAAACGCCGCATCGTCACCGGCCTCGCGGTGCCGACGAACGTCGGCACGCCGCCGCAGGAGGTCTACGCGATGATCTCCGCGAAAGCCCACGAGCTGCAGGAGCGGCACGCGCGGGCGTTCAACGAGGGGCTCAAGCCGGCGCTCGCCGAGGCCGGGATCATCGTCGAGCACTGGGCGGACCTCGGAGAACGCGATCGGGCCAGGATCGACGAGGTCTTCCGCGCCCAGATCTTCCCCGTCCTCATGCCGCTCGCCGTCGACCCCGCGCACCCCTTCCCCTACATCTCGGGGCTCTCGCTCTCGCTCAGCGTCCGAGTGCGCAACCCCCGCACCGACCGCGAGGAGTTCGCGCGGGTCAAGGTGCCGACGAACCTGCCGCGCTTCTTCCAGCTGCCGGAGGACGGCACCGACCGCACCCGGTTCATCGCGCTCGAGGACCTCATCGGCAACCACCTGCATGAGCTCTTCCCCGGGATGGAGATCCTCGACCACCACGCGTTCCGCGTCACGCGGAACGAGGACGTCGAGGTCGACGAGGACGAGTCGGAGAACCTCATTCAGGCGCTCGAGCAGCAGATCCTCAACCGCCGCTTCGGTCCGCCGATCCGGCTCGAGATCTCGCAGGACATGGACCTCGTGACGCTCGAGCTGCTCGTGCGCGAGCTCGACATCACCGAGCAGGAGGTCTACCGGCTCGACGGCCCGCTCGACCTGCGCGGTCTCTTCCAGTTCGGCGCGATCGACCGCCCCGCCCTCAAATACCCCCGACACGTGCCGACGACGTCGGTGTCGCTGCTGCCGAGCGAGGCGGGCGCGGAGCACGACGTCTTCGGCGCGATCGCGCGCGGCGACATCCTGCTCCACCACCCCTACGAGTCGTTCTCCACATCGGTGCAGGCATTCATCGAGGCGGCTGCGCACGACCCGAGCGTGCTCGCGATCAAGCAGACGCTCTACCGCACGAGCGGCGACAGCCCCATTGTCGAGGCGCTCATCGATGCGGCCGAGTCCGGCAAGGCGGTGCTCGCGCTCGTCGAGGTGAAGGCGCGCTTCGACGAGGCGGCGAACATCCAGTGGGCGAAGAAGCTCGAGAAGGCCGGCGTCCACGTCGTCTACGGCATCGTGGGCCTCAAGACGCACAGCAAGCTCGCGCTCGTCGTACGCCAGGAGGCCGGCCGGCTGCGCCGCTATTCGCACATCGGCACGGGCAACTACAACCCGAAGACCGCGCGCGTGTACGAGGACCTCGGCCTCCTCACCGCCGACGAGCGCGTCGGCGAGGACCTCACCCGGCTCTTCAACGAGCTGTCCGGCTACGCGATGGAGCAGCAGTTCGATCGCCTCCTCGTCGCGCCCGTGCACATGCGCGGCGGCCTCATCGAGCGCATCCGGATCGAGGCCGACCACGCTCGCGCGGGCCGGCCGTCCGGCATCCGGCTCAAGATGAACGCCATCGTCGACGAGGCGATCATCGACGAGCTCTACCGCGCCTCGCAGGCCGGCGTGCCCGTCGACCTCGTCGTACGCGGCATCTGCGGCCTGCGCCCCGGCGTCCCCGGCTACAGCGACCACATCCGGGTGCGCTCGATCCTCGGCCGCTACCTCGAGCACTCCCGGATCTTCGCCTTCGAGAACGCCGGCGACCCCGTCGTCTATATCGGCAGCGCCGACATGCTGCACCGCAACCTCGACCGACGGATCGAGGTGCTCGTGCGGATCACCGATCCGGAGCACCTGCGCGAGCTCGGCGACTACTTCGATCTGCAGCTCGACGACGAGACGATCTCCTGGCATCTGGACGGCGAGACGGGCGAGTGGACTCGGCACGCGCGGCGGGCGGACGGCTCACTCCTCGACGACGCGCAGGACGTGCTGATGTCCCGCATCGCCGCGCGACGGCGTGCTGACCTCCGCGGCACGCGCACCGGCGCGATCGACACGATCCGCACGGGGCCGTTTCCGGTCGCGGGCCTCGGATAGCGTAGGCGGGTGGCTTCCGGGACCGTCTACGCCGCCGGCGTGCTGTGCTGGCGCGAGAGCGCGGAAGGCATCAAGGTGCTGCTGGTGCGCCGCCCCGACTACAAGGACGTCTCGATCCCGAAGGGCAAGCTCGACCCGGGCGAGCTGCTGCCGGAGACGGCGATTCGCGAGCTCCGCGAGGAGACGGGCATCGTCGCGACACTCGGCGCCCCCATCGGCGACGTCACCTACTCGGTCGGCTCGCGACCGAAGTTCGTGCAGTACTGGGCGGCCGAGGTCGTCGGGCATCAGGTGGAGCACGCGAGCTTCACGCCGAACAGCGAGATCTCCGCGGTCGACTGGGTGCCGATCGCGCAGGCCCGCAAGCTCGTCTCCTACGCGCACGACCGCGAGATGATCGCGACGCTCGCCGACCGCATCAAGCGCGGCGCCGCGCGCACCTTCTCGATCACGATCCTGCGCCACGGCAAGGCGATCCCGCCCGGCGACTGGGACGGCCCAGACGCGACCCGGCCTCTGCTGCATCGCGGGCTCGAGCAGGCGCAGACCGCCGCCGCCTCGATCGCGGCCTACGGCCCGCAACGACTCGTGTCGAGCACCGCCGTCCGCTGCCGCACGACGATCGAGCCGACCGCGCGCCTCACCGGCCTCGAGGTCAAGGCCTCGAGGGGACTGTCGCAGGACGCGCACGAGCGCGGCGAGTCGAAGGTCGCGCCGCAGATCGCCAAGCGCCTCAAGCTCCGGCAGAACGTCGTGCTGTGCTCCCACGGGCCCGTCATCCCCCAGCTCGTCGAGGCGATCCGGCACGCCACCGCCGCGCACCGCGACGGCCTCTCCCGCGCCGCGAACCTCGCGACCGGTGAGTTCGCCGTGCTCCACATCACCCGGGACACGAAGCGCCCCCACCTCGTCGAGGTCGAGGTCCACGGGGCGTAGCCCACGCCCTCGTCGTTCACCCGGAGTTCACCTGGCGACCCCGATCCGGTCACCCTTCGTGCGTACGGTGACGTCCGGGCCGCACCGGCCCGTGTCTGATCACCATTCCGAAGGGAAACTCGTGAAGCTCACGAAGTTCGGCACCCTTGGTGCCATCGTCGCCGTCGGCGCACTCGCGCTCACCGGCTGCGCCACCAACGAGGGTGGCTCGACCACCCCGACCTCGGCTCCGACCGATGGCGCCGGCAGCTCGCTCTCCGGCACGATCGCGGGCGCCGGCGCGTCCTCGATGGGCGCCGCGCAGGAGTCGTGGATCGCCGCATTCCAGACCGCCAACGAGGCCGTCACCATCTCCTACGACCCGTCCGGCTCCGGCGCGGGCCGCGAGGCCTTCATCGGCGGCGGCGTCGCGTTCGCCGGCACCGACTCGGCGCTCTCCGACGACGAGATCGCGGGCGGCTTCGCCGGCTGCGTCGACGACTCGTTCATCCAGGTCCCGGCGTTCATCGACCCCATCGCGGTCGTCTTCAACATCCCGGGCGTCGACGAGCTCAAGCTCGACGCGGCGACGCTCGCGAGCATCTTCAAGGGCGACATCACGAGCTGGGACGACGCCGCGATCACCGCGCAGAACCCCGGCGCGGCGCTGAGCGGCGCGATCACGGCCGTCCACCGCTCGGACGACTCGGGCACGACGAAGAACTTCACCGACTACCTCAACAAGAACGCCGGTGACATCTGGACCGAGAAGGCCGCCGACCCGTTCCCGTACGCGACCGGCACGGGCGCGCAGGGCACCTCGGGCGTCATCGAGGCCGTCAACGCCGCCGCCGGCTCGATCGGCTACGCGGCCGCGTCGCGCGCCGGTGACCTCGGCATCGCGCAGATCAAGGTCGGCGACGAGTACGTCGCGTTCTCCAACGAGGCCGCGGCCGCGGTCGTCGAGGGCTCGCCCGCCGCGGACAACGCCTCGGCGACCAACCTCGCCATCAAGCTCAACCGCACCACGACGAACCCGGCCGAGTACCCGCTCGTCCTCGTCTCCTACCTCATCGCGTGCGGTGAGTACCAGGACGCGGCGGTCGCCCCGATCGCGAAGGCGTACGTCGCCTACGTGACCTCGACCGAGGGCCAGGAAGTCGCCGCCAGCACCGGCGCCGCGCCGCTGTCGGCGACGCAGGTCGCCGCGATCCAGTCCGTGGTCGCGACCATCGTCGAGTAAGTAGCATCAGACGCGAGGTGCGGGCTGCGGCCGGTCCGACCGGCCCAGTCCGCGCCCCGCGATCCGGCCGTTGACGGCCCCACCCCGCACCCGCCGCGACCTGAAAGCAGGCCATGACCGCGACCGAGACCGCGCCGGCGCCGGCGCCGATCAAGGCGAAGACCCGGCCCGGCGACCGGACCTTCTCGACCGCCGCGATGGTCGCCGGCGCCCTCATCCTCCTCGCGCTCGCCGCCGTCGCCGTCTTCCTCATCGCGGAGGCCTACCCCGCACTCTTCGGCGACGTGTCGTCGATGAACGGCAGCCCCGCCAACTTCTGGGTCTACGTCGGCCCCCTCGCGTTCGGCACCGTTTGGTCCGCCGCGCTCGCCCTCCTCTTCGCGCTCCCGCTCTCGCTCGGCATCGCGCTGTTCATCTCGCACTACGCGCCCCGACGGATCGCCCAGGGGCTCGGCTACGTCATCGACCTGCTCGCCGCGGTCCCCTCGGTCGTCTTCGGGCTCTGGGGCATCAAGGTCCTCGCGCCCGCGATCGTCCCGATCTACGACTGGCTCAATCAGTACCTCGGCTGGCTGCCGTTCTTCGCCGGCCAGGTCGACGCGACCGGGCGGACGATCCTGACCGTCGCGATCGTCCTCGCCGTCATGATCATCCCGATCATCACCTCGCTGTGCCGGGAGGTCTTCCTGCAGACGCCGAAGCTCCACGAGGAGGCGGCGCTCGCGCTCGGCGCGACCCGCTGGGAGATGATCCAGATGGCGGTGCTGCCCTTCGGCCGCCCCGGCATCATCTCGGCGGCGATGCTCGGCCTCGGGCGCGCGCTCGGCGAGACGATGGTCGTCGCGATGCTCCTCTCGCCCGCCCTCGTCATCAACTTCGTCCTGACGAGCGGCCAGAACCCCTCGACCATCGCCGGCAACATCGCCCTCAACTTCCCCGAGGCGCACGGCATCTCCGTCAACGCGCTCATCGCGACCGGACTCGTGCTCTTCGTCATCACCCTCGTCGTCAACTCACTCGCGCGCTGGGTCATCGCCCGCCGCGCCGCGTTCTCGGGAGCGAACTGACATGGCCGTCGCGACGGCGTCCAAGCGGACGGAACTCCCGAACCGGCTCACCCACGGCCGGCTCCCCAAGTGGGCGCCGTGGGCGATCCTCGCCGGCTGCTGGGCGATCCTCTGCGCGATCGTCGCCGTCGTCGGCACCGCGGCGGGCGCGACGGACTTCAACATCGCGCTCGCCCTGTTCCTCGGCCAGATCCTCTACCTCATCGCGATCTGGGTCATCACCTCGCTCGTCGAAGGAGCCCGGCAGGCGCGCGACCGCTTCGTCACCGGACTCGTCGTCACGGCGTTCGTCATCGCGCTCCTCCCCCTCATCTCGCTCGCGTACACCGTCATCGCGAACGGTTCCGCGCGCTTCGACATCGAGTTCTTCAGCCAGTCGATGCGCAACGTCGTCGGCGAGGGCGGCGGCGCGCTGCACGCGATCGTCGGCACGCTCGAGATCACCGGCATCGCCGCACTCATCTCCATCCCCGTCGGCCTCCTCGCCGCCGTCTACCTCGTCGAGTACGGTCGCGGGTGGCTCGCCCGGGCGATCACGTTCTTCGTCGACGTCATGACGGGCATCCCGTCGATCGTCGCCGGCCTCTTCGCCTTCGCGATGTTCGCGCTCATCACCGGCAACGCCGGCTACCGCTCCGGCATCGGCGGCGCCATCGCCCTGTCGCTGCTCATGATCCCCGTCGTCGTGCGCTCGAGCGAAGAGATGCTGCGGATCGTGCCCAACGAGCTGCGGGAAGCCTCCTACGCGCTCGGCGTGCCGAAGTACCTGACCATCCTCAAGGTCGTCATCCCGACGGCGATCGCCGGCATCGCGACCGGCGTCACGCTGTCGATCGCCCGCGTCATCGGCGAGACGGCGCCGCTGCTCATCGTCGCCGGCTTCACCACGTCGATGAACTACGACCCGTTCTCCGGCCGCATGACGACGCTGCCCGTCTTCGTGTACACGCAGTACATGAACCCCGGCGCCGACCTCGCCGCCTACACCGATCGGGCCTGGACCGGCGCGCTCGTGCTCATCCTCATCGTCATGATCCTCAACCTCGTCGCCCGGCTCATCGCGAAGTTCTTCGCGCCGAAGACCGGTCGCTGACCGCCCCGCACCCGAAGGAAGCCGCACCGTGTCCAAGCGCATCGAGGTCAAGGACCTCAACGTCTACTACGGCAAGTTCAAGGCCGTCGAGGACGTCACCCTCGAGATCGAGCCGCGCTCCGTCACGGCGTTCATCGGCCCCTCCGGGTGCGGCAAGTCGACGTTCCTGCGCACCCTCAACCGGATGCACGAGGTCATCCCGGGTGCGCGCGTCGAAGGCTCCGTGCTCATCGACGGCGACGACCTTTACGGTGCCGGCGTCGACCCCGTGCTCGTGCGACGGCAGGTCGGCATGGTGTTCCAGCGTCCCAACCCGTTCCCCACCATGTCGATCCGGGAGAACGTCATCGCCGGGGTCAAGCTCAACAACAAGCGGATGGCGAAGTCCGACCAGGACGCGCTCGTGGAGAAGTCGCTGCGCGGCGCGAACCTCTGGGAGGAGGTCAAGGACCGGCTCGACAAGCCCGGCTCGAGCCTGTCCGGTGGCCAGCAGCAGCGCCTGTGCATCGCGCGCGCCGTCGCCGTGTCGCCCGACGTCATCCTCATGGACGAGCCGTGCTCGGCCCTCGACCCCATCTCGACGCTCGCGATCGAGGACCTCATCGAGGAGCTCAAGCAGGAGTACACGATCGTCATCGTGACGCACAACATGCAGCAGGCGTCGCGCGTGTCGGACCGGACGGCGTTCTTCAACATCGCCGGCACGGGCAAGCCCGGCAAGCTCATCGAGTACGACGAGACGCAGAAGATGTTCTCCAACCCGAGCGTCCAGGCGACCGAGGACTACGTCTCCGGGAAGTTCGGGTAGTCGCGGGCTCGCCGGCCGGTCCCGAGGAGTAGCGGACGCAGTCCGCCCACCTCGCGGGTCGAGTAGCGGATGCAGTCCGCCCACCTCGCGGGTCGAGTAGCGGATGCAGTCCGCGTATCGAGACCGCGCTACCCTCGGCTCATGCCCGAGGAGTCCGAGCTCGACCAGGCCGCCGAATGGCTCGAGCGCCTCACCAAGGACCCGACCGTGCGCGGCACCGTCACGGTGCTCGCCATCAACGACGTGGGTGCGCGCCCGCGCTACCAGACCTGCCGGATCGACGCGATGATCCAGGCGCCCGGCCAGGACGCCACCGAGCAGCAGCTCGAGTACACGGTGCGACGCGACTTCTGGCCCGCGGTCGGCGACGTGCTGCCCGCGACGGTGCACCTCGAGCGACCTGAGCGCACCGAGGTCGACTGGGATCTGGTCGCCGATCGTCGTGAGCGCCGAGCCAGGGTTGACGCCTCTCGGCGCAAGGCCGCTCGAAGCGGCTGAAGTTGGAGCCCGGGGTCACCCTGGCCCGGCCGGGTCAGTCTAAACGCCCGGCCTGGGAGAGCCGCGCGGCGGTCTCGAGCTCGGCGGCGATCGCGCTGAGGCGCGCGGCGCGGGTCGTGAACGCCGTCGCGCGCTCCGAGTCCGCAAGGTCCGATGCGTCCGCCTCCTGAAGCGTCCCCGCCGCGAGGATCCGGCTCGTCGCACCCGCGCGGCGCAGTGCATCGGCGAGGTCTCCCGAGAACGCCCCGCGGAGGATGAGGTCGACGAGGTCGGCGAGCTCTCCGGGCCCCGTCGGGCTCGGCGCACCCGCGATCGCGGGGTCCGCCGTCGCGAGCGCATCGACGCCGCGCTGAAACGCGTACGCGGCGGCGGCCGGGTCCTGCCGGACGAGGGCGCGCAGCAGGTAGAGCCGCCAGAGCGCCCCCGGCAACGACTCGGGCGCGGACGGTGCCCATAGCTCCGCGAGTGCATCGATCCCGTGCGCATCGGTGTAGGCGATCATGCGCTCGACGAGCTCCTGCGCCCCGGCCTCGCGACCGCGATCGACGAGCGTGCGCGCCGTCTCGTGCGCGATGGCATAGCGCTGCGCCGGGTCCTCCGCCCCGATGTACGTCTCGAAGCGATACCCCTCGAAGCGCGTCGGCTTGTGGAACTCACGGGCCATCCCGTCAGCCTACGTCGCTCGCCCGCGTGTCAGCGGTGGGCGCCGCGCATCGCTAGCCTTGACTCGCCCCTGTAGCTCAGCGGTAGAGCAGAGGACTTTTAATCCTTGGGTCGCGGGTTCGAGCCCCGCCGGGGGCACTCAGGACGACGGGCGTCGGTCCCGCCGGAGCCCGATCGCGCGAAGCGCCGCGAGGATCGTGGCGAGGTCGACGAGCTCCTGGATCAGCGCGCCTGCGGTCGCCGGGATGAAGCCGAACGCCGCGACGATCATCAGCGCGATGCTCACGACGATGCCGAGCCAGATGCTCTGCAGCGCGATCCGCACCGTGTCCCGACCGATCTCGACGGCTTTCGCCGCGCGCGAGACGTCGTCGACGAGGATGACCGCGTCGGCCGACTCGCTCGCGGCGGTCGCGCCTCTCGCGCCCATCGCGATGCCGACGTCCGCGGCGGCGAGCACCGGCGCGTCGTTGACGCCGTCGCCGACCATGATCACCGGGCGCTCGACGATCCCCCGCACCGCCTCGACCTTGTCGGCAGGCAGACACTCGGCGCGCACCTCGGTGACCCCGAGCTCGGCGGCGATGTGCTCCGCCGTCTCCCGCGCATCGCCCGTGAGGATCATGATCCGGTGCACGCCGAGCCGATCGAGCCGATCGAGCGTCGCCGCCGCGTTCTCTCGCAGCCGGTCGCTCGCGACGAGCGCGCCCGCGTAGCGGCCGTCGATCGCCGCGTAGACCGCGAGCTCGCCGGGGGCGATCGCCGTGCGCTCGGCGTCGGGCGCGACACCCACGACGAATGCGAACTTCCCGACGACGACGTCGCGGCCTCCCACGCGGGCGCGAATGCCGTTCGTCGCCTCCTCGCGCGCCGACTCGGCCTCCGCGAGCGCGATGCCGCGCTCGCTCGCCGCCGCAATGAAGGCGGGTGCCAGCACGTGCGAGGAGTACTGCTCCGCCGACGCGACGAGCCCGAGCAGCTCGTCGGGCGCGAAGCCCTCGGCGGGGCGGATCTCCGTGAGCGTCGGCCGGCCGTACGTGAGCGTCCCGGTCTTGTCGAAGACGGCGGTGCGCGCGCTCGCGAGCTGCTCGAGCACGCCGCCGCTCTTGACGATGACGCCGTTTCTCGCCGCGCGGCTCATCCCCCCGATGAACGCGACCGGCGCCGCGATGAGGAGCGGGCACGGCGTCGCGAGCACCAGCACCTCGGCGAAGCGCACGGGATCGCCCGAGAGCCACCACGCGATCCCGCCGATCACGAGGGCGAGCACGGTGAAGGGCACCGCGAAGCGGTCGGCGAGCCGCACGACGGGCGCACGGCTCGCGGCCGCCTCCGCGACGAGCGCGACGATCCGCTGGTACTGGCTGTCGGCCGCCGAAGCGCTCGCAACGACCTCGACCGCGACTGGGCCGTTGATCGAGCCGCTCAGCAGCGCATCGCCCGCGTGCTTCTCGACGGGGATGCTCTCACCCGTGAGGGACGACTCGTCGACGGCCGTCTCGGCCGAGCGCAGCACCGCGTCGACCGGCACGATCTCGCTCGGCCGCACGAGCAGCACGTCGCCCGGCCGGATCTCCTCGACGCGCACGTCGACGATCTCCTGGCCATCGAGCCGGTGAGCGAGCTGCGGGGCGCGCGCGAGCAGCGCGTCGAGCTCGCGCTTCGCCCGGCGGTTCGCGTAGGTCTCGAGCGCCTCCCCGCCCGTCAGCATGAGCACGACGAGGAGCGCCGCGACGTACTCGCCGACGACCACGGTCGCGACGATCGCGGTGACCGCGAGGATGTCCAGGCCCCAGTGGCCGCGGATGATCTCGCGCACCATGCCGACGGCCTGCCAGGCCGCCATGCCGAGGGCGTACCCGCTCAGCGTCCACTGCACCGCGACGCTCGCGCCCGCGAGCGCGAGCGCGATGCCGACGAGCCCGACGATGAGGGTCGCGACGACGGCCCAATAGCGACGGAGGAATCGTCCGAGCCCGGCCATGCCACCATCATCGCCCACGCGTCGGGGCGCGCCCCGCGGCTACGCTGGTCAGCGGCCGAGACGAAGGGAGCCGCGATGTCGACGCACGCCCCAGCGCTCGTCGTCGTGGGCGCGGCGCTCGGGACGGGACGCTGGCTCGCCGAGCATCTGCTCCCGCACGCGCCATGGCGTTCGGTCACGCTCGTCGACTCGAAGACGACCCGGACGAAGCTCGGCACGCAGGCCTGGCGCCTCGCCGACTCGGGCGCGGCGATCGCGTTCGGCGAGTCGATCGAGACCGTCGAAGGCGACCGCGTCGTGGCCGAGGGCACACGCGAGCCCCTGCCGCTCCCGGACGGGCCGACGGTCGTGTGGTTCGCGCTGCCACCCGCCGTGCTCGAGAGCGCCCTCGCCGAGATGCTGCC